>Ga0268298_10000029_pt1 | contig 167594 bp, 159 predicted proteins | sample WWTPWeurt_MetaG_FD_194462 | JGI IMG/M metagenome (GOLD analysis project Ga0268298, IMG submission 194462) | Activated sludge microbial communities from WWTP in Nijmegen, Gelderland, Netherland - WWTP Weurt | ecosystem: Engineered > WWTP > Aerobic digester > Activated sludge | place... | reverse complement strand
GATCCGTCAGCCGCTGGCCGAAAGCGATGGCGTTTGCGTCATTGTGCTGTCGAGCCAGTGCTGCGTGCTCGGGGGAGGTCACCAGCGCGCAGCGGATGCCGGCATGGCGGTTGGCCGCGATGCTGATTCCGATGCCGGATCCGCAGACCAGCACCAGGCGCTCCCATTGATCCCTGCCCTCCGCTGCCCGGTGCGCGAAATCCGGGTAATCCACCGAGGCCATCCCATCCGTGCCGAAATCCACCACCTCGTGCCCCTGCCCAACGGCCCAGGCCTTGAGCCGCTCCTTCAGGTCGAACCCCGCATGATCGCTTGCGAATCCGAGCTTCATCGTCCAGCCCCCTGCCTTGCATCCTACCGCCAAGCGGCGGCCGGCTTCCCATGCTGAATCCCTTCCTCCAGTACCGCCCCCAGGACCGGGGCTTCCTGCTCTGCATGCCCGAGGCCGTGGACGCGGCGGAGTGGGTGCGCGCGCTGCGCACCCTGCCGGGCGAGTTGCAGGGGCGGGAGCGGCTGACCCCCGCCAAGGCGCAGATCTTCCTACCGGACGGCTCCCTGGTGGAGATGCACGCCGTGCCCCTGCGCTGGCAGCGGGCCTACCCCTGGCTCTCCTCGCTGGCCCTGCGCCCAGGCAATGCTGGGCCCACCCTGCGCTACTGGGCCATGGCCCTGCGCCTGCTGCAGTCGCTGGTGGTTCGGGGCGCCATGCTGCCGCAGCTCGACACCCGCGGGAACCCCTGGAAGGCCCGTTGGGGCATCAGCCTCACCAGCCCCTCGGACCGCGCCGCCCTGCGCCAGCTGGCCGAGGCCATGCCCCCCGCTGCCGTGGCCTTCCCCGAGAACGACACCTGGGCCTTCACCAAGACCGTGGCCCTGGGCGAGTTGGACGCCTTCGACATCGAGGACGACCTGGCCATGCCACCCGCTTCGGACGCCGTGCTGACGGCCTTCCTTGAGGACGGCGCCGACTTCATCATGCGCTTCGTGTCCGGCGGCCTGCGGGCCGGGGACGATCCGCGCCTGAGCCTCATCCACCGCCTGCGGGGCCACAAGCGGGACCGCCTGCCCTGGGACGAGCGCATCATGGTGGCCCTCTCGCATCAGCTGCCGGAGTTCCCCACCACGGGCATCACGGAGCGCACCCTGGGCGAACAGCTGGCCCAGTGGAGCGAAGGCGCGCGGCCCCAGTGGCTGCGGCCCAGCCTGCGCCTGGAGACCCCAGACGTGCCCACGGCCCACCAGGCCGTGCAGGACGCGGACCGGCTGGCCGAGGAGGGCTGGGTCCTCAAGGTGGGCCTGGAGACCGAGGCGGGCGCCGACATCGGCGTGGCCAAGCTCTGGGAACCCTCCACGGAGACGGAGGTGCTGCAGGCCCGCCAGGTGCTGCTGCGCGGCCTGGCCCGCGCCGTGCCCTTCTTCCCGGCCCTGGAGCGGGCCCTCTCAGGCCAGAAGCCCGAGGACTTGGTGCTGCGCCCCACGGAAGCCTGGGGCTTCCTCACCCGTGGCGCCGCCCAGCTGAAGGAGGCGGGCTTCCTCGTCCACATCCCCGAGGGCCTGGCCGACTTCGGCGGCGCCAAGCGCCTGCGCGCCAAGGTGCGCCTGGGCGCCCGCAACGTGCTGGACTCCGCGCCCCTGGCCCAGGCGGGCCTGGAGGGCAGCGTCAGCGCCGACTGGTCCCTAATGCTGGGCGACGATGCCCTAAGCGTGGAGGACTTCGCCCAGATGGCCAGCCTCAAGCACCCGCTGGTGGCCTGGAAGGGCAAGTGGGTGGCCCTGGATCCCGAGACTCTCAAGCAGATCTCCACGGTCATCCAGGCCAGCCGCGGAGCCGGTTTCGAGAGCATGACCAAGGGCGAGGCCCTGGCCGCGGCCCTCACGGGCACCGCCCGCATCCCCGGCGTGAGCGAGGCCATCGAGGTGGAAGTGGCCGGCGACTTCGGCGCGGCCCTCGAAGACCTGAAGATCCTGCCCGACAAGCCCATCACGCAGCCGGCCAGCTTTCACGGCCAGCTGCGCCCCTACCAGCTGCGCGGCCTCGCCTGGCTGGAAGGCCTGTCCCGCCTGGGCCTGGGTGGCATCCTCGCCGATGACATGGGCCTGGGCAAGACCATCCAGGTGCTGGCCCTGCTGCTACACCGGCAGGAGCAGAGTCCCGAGTTCGGCCCCGCCACCCTGCTGGTCTGCCCCACCTCGCTGCTGGGCAACTGGGAGCGGGAGCTGGCCAAGTTCGCGCCCAGCCTGCCGGTCTTCGTGCACCACGGCAACAACCGTGACCGCCTGCCGAACACCTTCAAGCCCCATACCCTCGTGCTCACTACCTACGGCGTGGTCCGCCGCGAAGAGGACACCTTCGCCACCCGCCCCTGGGGCATGGTGGTGGTGGACGAGGCCCAGGCCATCAAGAATGCCGGCTCCGCCCAGGCCAAGGCCATCCGCAAGCTGCACGGCGCCTTCCGGCTGGCCCTCACGGGCACGCCCATCGAGAACCGCCTCACGGAGCTGTGGGCCATCATGAGCGCCGGCCTACCCGGCTACCTCGGCAGCGAGTCGCACTTCAAGGAGCGCTTCGCCACGCCCATCGAGAAGTACCGCGATCCGGACGCCGCCAACGAGCTGCGCCAGCGCATCGGCCCCTTCATCCTGCGCCGCCTGAAGAGCGACAAGGCCATCATCCAGGACCTGCCAGAGAAGCACGAGATGAAGGTCTTCACCACGCTGAGCCGCGAACAGGCCGAGCTCTACCAGTACCGCGTCGAGAAGATGGACGAGGAGCTGGACGCCGCGTCCTCCGGCATTGAGCGCCGGGGCCGCATCCTGGCCCTGCTCACGCACCTCAAGCAGATCTGCAACCACCCCAGCCAGTTCCTCAAGGCCCAGGGGCCCTATCGGGGCCGCAGCGGCAAGCTTGACCGCCTCACGGAGATGCTGGAGGAAGTGGTCGAAGCGGGCGAGCGGGCTTTGGTGTTCACGCAGTTCAAGGAGATGGGTGACCGCCTGCAGATCCACCTGAACGACGCCCTGGGCTTCGAGCCGCCCTTCCTCCATGGCGGCACCAGTCGCGAAGGCCGCGACGAGCTGGTGCGCAGCTTCCAGGAGGATCTCGACTCCTCGCCGGTGCTGCTGCTAAGCCTCAAGGCCGGTGGCGTGGGCCTCAACCTCACGGCCGCCACCCACGTGTTCCACTTCGACCGCTGGTGGAACCCCGCGGTGGAGGACCAGGCCACGGACCGCACCTATCGCATCGGCCAGACCAAGAACGTGCAGGTGCACAAGCTCGTCACCATCGGCACGCTCGAAGAGAAGATCGATGCCCTGCTGGAGTCCAAGCGGGATCTGGCCGACCGCGTGGTGGGCAGCGGCGAAGGCTGGCTCACAGAGCTGGACGACGAAGCCCTACGCCGCCTGGTGGCCCTGGATCCCGACGCCGAGCTGCTGGACCCCGACGAGGGCAACGGGGATGAGCCCGCTGCGACGAAGCTCGGTGCCAAGCTGGGCCGCCGCAAGGTGAAGGAGGTGGCGGAATGATCAGCCACGCCGACCGCTTCGGCGCCACCTGGTGGGGCCGCCTCTGGATCAACGGCCTCGAGAAGCTGGGTGACGACTACGAGAACCGCCTGCCTCGCGGCAAGAAGTACGCGGAGGACGGCCACGTGTCGCACTTCGGCGTGCAGCCCGGCGAAATCCAGGCCCGCGTCCACGGCCGCAAGACCTACAACGTGACCCTGGGCCTGCCCGCCCTCACCGCCACCCAATGGGAGAAGGCCCTGGACCGCATCGCCCTGGAGAGCCGCTTCGTGGCCTCCCTGCTGGCGGGTGAGATGCCCCAGGGCCTGGATGAGACCTTCCGCGAAGCCGGCGCCAGCCTCTATCCCCGTGTGCCGAAGGAGCTGCAAACCCACTGCGACTGCCCCGACTGGGCCAATCCCTGCAAGCATGTGGCGGCCGTCTGCTACGTGATGGCCGAGGCCCTGGACCGCGATCCCTGGCTGCTCTTCGACCTGCGGGGGAAGAGCCGCGACGAGGTGCTGCAGGCCCTGCAATCGGCCCTGGACGCCGCCGCTGTGGCGGCCCCCAAGAAGCGGGGCCGCCCCCCCAAGAAGAAGCAGACCGTGGCGGACCTCCTGCGCCGTGAGCAGGCCGAGCCCGAGCCCTGGCGGCGCCTCCCGGAGGAGGCCTATGACGCCATTCCCATGCCCCTGCCGGAGATCGCCATCCCCCGCGTGATCCCGCCCGATCCCTCGGTGTTCACCCAGCTGGGCCCCCTGCCCCACGCCCGCATCGAGACCAGCCTCTGCCTGGCGGCCCTCATGCACCGCACCGCTCAGTGGGTTCAGCAGCAGATCGAGGACGGTCCGCACCGCCTCGATGATGGGGAAGGCGAGGGCGACCTGGAACAGCCTGCCTCGCCCTTCGACGCCCCCCTTCAGCCCCCACCCAAGACCAGCCGCAACTGGCGCCACAAGAAGCGGCGCTGGGGCAAGAAAAACTGACCGCAGCCCAAGGAGTTCCCATGCGCACCATCGCCACCCCGAACGCCCCCGCCGCCATCGGCCCCTACAGTCAGGCCCAGATCTCCGGCAACCACCTCTTCACCTCGGGCCAAATCCCCCTGATGCCCGAGACCATGGAGATGGTCACCGGCCCCATCGAGGCCCAGGCCGAGCAGGTGCTGAAGAACCTTGCCGCCGTGCTGGCCGCCGCCGGCACCGGCTGGGACCGCGTGGTGAAGACCACCGTCTTCCTCACGGACATGGCCGACTTCGCCGCCTTCAACGCCGTCTATGAAAAGGCCCTGGGCGCCGCCAAGCCCGCCCGCAGCACCGTGCAGGTGGCCGCGCTGCCGCGGGGCGCGAAGGTCGAGATCGAATTGATCGCGGAAGTTTAGCTCCCAGAAAAGATTTAACGCGAAGACGCAAAGGCGCGATGGAAGCTATCGCGTTTGTTTCCCCATTCTTGGTGTCTCGGCGCCTTTGCGTTGCGCTTTTCAGCCCAGCCCCAGCCGCACCTTGAGCCCCGGCGCAGCGCCTCGGCTCACGTCCACCTCGGTCCCGCCGCTGAGCCGCACGCGCAGCCGCCCCGAGTCCCCGGCGCGCACGCCAACGATGGCTTCGGGGCGGAGGAGCAGGTGGCGGTGGCCGCGGACCACGCGGCTCCCCAGCACCACCTCCGCTTCAGCCAGGGTCTTCCAGGTGGTGCGCAGCCGCTCGCCGGCGAAGGCCCACACGGCCTCGTCCTCGAAGACGAAGTGGGTGGTCCGGGCCAGATCCACCAGCACCACGCCATCGCCCGCCTTCACGGGGAAACGGAAGGGTCCGGCGGGCCGTAAAACTCCGTCGCGCCCGGTCCCCGCCTCCGCCCGGGCGCGCAGGCGCTGCAGGGTCGTGGCCAGGCGCTCCGCCGTCACCGGCTTCAACAGGTAGTCCGTGACGGCCTGCTCGAAGGCCCGTACGGCATGCTCCGCATAGGCCGTCACGAACACCACCGGGAAGGGCCGCGGCAGGTCCGCCACCACGTCCAGGCCGGTGAGGCCGGGCATCTGGATATCAAGAAAGAGCGCGTCCACAGCCTCGCCGCGGGCCAGCCAGTCCAGCACGGCGGGACCGTCCTCCAGCTCGGCCACCACCTCACAGCCCGCCTCCCGCAGCAATCGCGTCAGGCGCTTCCGGTTGAAGGGCTCGTCCTCGGCCACGAGCACGCGCAGGCTCATGGCCTCACCGTCAGGCGCAACTCGGCCACGGTCCAATCACCATCCCGCCAGAGGCTGAACGCATCGGCAGGTGCCCCCAGCAAGGTCAAACGCTCCCGCAGGTTGCGCAGACCCAGGCCCCGGCCTTGAACCTCCGGCGGAGCCGGTCCCGTGTTCGCCACGCAGATGAAGAGCTGCTCGCCCTCGCGGCGCACCTGCACCTTCAGCTCGCCCCCACCAACGGCCAGAGCCACGCCGTGCTTCAGGGCGTTCTCGACCAAGGGCTGGATCATGAGGGGCGGGATCTCGACCGAATCCAGGGCCTCGGACCAGTCCCAGCTCTCGCGCAGGCGGTGGCCCAGGCGGAGGCGCTCCAGCGACAGGTGCAGCTCAACCAGACGCCGTTCCTCGCGCAGGGGGGCTCGCAGGCAGGAACCGTGCTCCAGCAGGACCCGCAGCAGGTCGGAGAGGTTCACCAGGGCGGCCTCTGCCGCGACGGGATCCTCCCGCACCAGCTCGGTCAATCCGCTGATGGCGTTGAACAGCACGTGCGGGTTCATCTGGCCCTGCAGGACTCGGGCCTGGGCCTCGTCCGCGGCCCGGCGCGCGGCGGCCTCCTGCATCTCGGCCCGCTCCCGATCCGCGAGGATCCAGCCCAGCAGCAGCCCGAAGGAGAGGTGCGCCACGCCGAGGATCCAGAAGCGGGGATGGAGGTGCAGCAGCCTCGGGGCCTCCGGGCGATCCGGAGCGTGGTGCTGCCTGCCGCGCTCCATGGCGCCGGGGGCCCCGCGGCCTGGCGGCGGGCCTACTGCCGCGCCCAGCAGCAGGAGAACAGCCAGGGTGAGAGCCGCCATCCAGGGCAGGGCCTGCGCCGCGCCGCGGGGGGCACTGGCGAGGGGGGCCTCGTCGCCGGTCCACTGCCAGGGCAGCGGGGCCAGCACGAGGAAGAGCGCCACCCAGAGCGAGGGCGTGAGCGCCTCCAAAAGCCCGGGACCCGGCAGGCCCATGAGAATCCGGGTGCCATTCCACACCAGCCCGAACAGCAGCGCGGCGCCCCAGGTCCGGGGGCGCCGCGTCCGCTGCCAGGTGGCCTGGATTACTTCAGAAGCGAGCATGGCTGGTCAGGATAGCGGGTTCACTGCGCGTCCGGGGCCGGGCGGCCGGAACCGAAGCCGGGACCGCGCCCACGTCCGCCGTGGGGGCCCATGCCCATGGGGACCTTCTCGAACCTGGCCTTCTGCTCGGGTGAGAGCAGGGGCAGGATCTCCTGCCGCGTGGCGCGGTGCTCGAGCAGCAGGTCGAACTGGGCGGCGGAGGCCTTGTCGTGGAGGGCCTTCAGGGTGGCGGCATCCGTGGTCGCGTTCTGCATGGCCTCGTGGAGGGCCTTGCGAGCGGTCTGGGCCGTCTCGTCCTTGGCCTTGAAGGCGGCCTGGTGCTTGTCGTGAATGGCCTTCACCTGGGTCTGCTGGGCCTCGGTGAGGTTCAGGCCCCGCAGGCCGCGGCCTTCACCCAGGGGTCCGCGGCCATGGCCGGGGCCGAAGCCGGGGCCCTGGGCGGAGAGCGCGGTGCCGCTGGCGAGCAGGGCCACGGCGAGGGCGGCGAAGCGGAGGGGGTTGATGGTCATGGGGATCTCCTGGTGGCTGGGGCGGGTCATCCGTCCACACTAGGAGATACGCTCAGCGGGACGAAGGTGGAGCGCTGCGACCCGGTTGCAGATTCCACGGACCCAACTGCAGCAGGGGAAGGTCGAATGGGGGCTACTCGCCCTCTTCCGTCTCCCCGATGTCCTCCGCCACGGCCTCCCACCGGTTCCGAGCCTGGTAGGCGGGGTCCTTGAGGTGGGCGAGGAAGTCTGTCATGCGCGGACCCCAGGAGGAGGTGGCCACGCAGCCCTCGGGGGCGTGGGGCAGGAACTCCGCCGGGGCCTCCTCCAGACAGAGCTGGGTGAGGGTCAGGGCCTGGCGGTAGCTCTCCCCCACGGGCGTCAGGTTGGCGGAGAGGGTGTCCAGGAGCTCGGCCAGGGGCGAGTCTTCGGGGAGGACTTCCGCCTCGGCCTCCAGCAGCTCCACGGTCTTCAGCCGGGCCGTGATCAGCTTGAGGTGCAGGCGCTCCAGGTCCCGGCGGGCGGCCCCCCGGGCCAGGGCATGGGCCGCGTCCTCCAGGTGGGGGTGCAGCTTGCGGAAGAGCAGGGAGAGGGCCGTCTCGGCCGGGGTCATGGCGGTCAGGTCATGCATGACTCCAGCCTACCGCCATCCCCCTTGGACGAACGGGGCGACCTGCCTCAGCATGGGACCTGGGAGTTTCCATGAGCGCGTCGGATCTGCTGGACATGACCACCATCCAGAACCTGGTGGAGCTGGATGACGGCGGCCATGGCCTGCTCTCCGAGATGATCGCCATCTTCCGGGAGGACACGCCGCGGCGCATTCAGGACATCCTCGCGGCCGTGGCCGAGGGGAAGGCCGAGGAGCTATCCCGCTCGGGCCATGCCCTGAAGGGAGGCTCCGGGGCCCTGGGCGCCAATGCCATGCGCGCCCTGGCAGCAGACCTGGAGGCCCTGGGGCGCGACGGTTCAACCAACGCCGGAAGCGACCTCCCCACCAGGCTGAACACCATCTACCTGGATACCCTGGCGGCCCTGGAGGCCTACGTCGAGGACCTGAAGAAGCAGTAACAGGGCTCAGGGCGCGCCAAAGGGCCTCACGCCAGCGGTGCCCTTGGGCGGGGGCTGGTCGCTGATCTGGGTGCGGCCGTTGGCGTCGGTCCACTGGTAGATGCGGTTGGCGGCCCGCTGCTGCGCCGTGGGCTCGGGCACGGTCTTCTCCTCCTCGACCTTGAAGCCGCCCCGCCCCTTCTGCAGCAGGGTCATGCTCCCCGCCAGCTTGGGATCGGGCTGCACGGCCTTGCGGTGGTAGAGGTCCAGCACTTTGGGCACGTAGGCCTGGGTCTCCCGGAAGGGGGGGATGCCCTTGTGCTTGTTCACGGCGCCTTCGCCGGCGTTGTAGGCCGCCACCACGCGGGTGAGGTCGCCCGAGTAGTAGTCGTGGAGCCACTTCAGGTACTTCACGCCGCCACTGATGTTCTGCCGGGGATCGAAGGGGTCCAGCACCCCGAAGCGCTCGGCCGTGGAGGGCATGAGCTGCATGAGGCCCAAGGCCCCGACCCGGGAGCGGGCCTTGTAGTTGAAGGCGCTCTCGGCCTGGATGATGGCCCGGGCCAGGTGGGTGTCCACGCCCTCGTGCTGAGCGATCTCATCCACCATCGCGATGAGCTCGGGGCTCTTGAGGGCCTTCGCCATCTCCGCGGTGGTCACGGCCAGGCGCACCTTGCCCACGCCCACGTGCTTCAGCACCAAGCCCTGCCCCTTCATGTAGGCGGGTGGCAGGTTGTTGATCACCAGACGGCCCTGGGGGTCGTAGTAGGTGTAGAGGTAGGTGACGCCGGGCTTCGCTGGCATCCGCGGCGTCCCGGCCGCCAGGGCCAGGGCGATCAGGGGGAGCATCGGCAGCAGGAGGCGCGTCATCAGACCTCCATGATAAGGCCCTGGGGCACCGAATGCCCTAAAGGCGCGCCCCCGCTGGCCCGGTGGTCTGCGCAACGTGGTCGGCATGACGTAAGTCTAGGGGCTGGCAGGGATAGGATGGCTGTTCCCCCTTTCGGAGCATTCATGCATCGCACGGCCCTGCTCATCACCTTTGCCTTGGCGCTGAACGCCCAGGAAGCCACGACGCCGACGCCTACGCCTGTGCCGGCCGTCGCGCCCGCCGCGGCGCCCAAGCCCGTGGACTTCAAAGTGCTGGACGAGGGCCTGCTGGAGGAGAAGTGGTTCGGCATCCAGGTACCCTTCACCAAGGTGGAGGAAGCCGACTTCTACTGGCTGAAGCCAGGCTTTGACCTCACCGGCAAGACTCTGCAGTTCATGCCCTGGGACGACCCGGTCTCCCTCCGTGCTGGCCGTGACGAGAAGGACAAGGCCCGGGCCCAGAAGCTCACCGACAGCCTGCCGGGTCTGATCATGCGCAGCCTGGAAGCGCCCCTGGCAGCAAAGGTCACCCTGAGCCGGAAGACAGGCGACTACCAGCTGGTGGGCCGCATCGTGGATGCCAACGCCAAGAGCACCGCCGCCCGCTTCTTCGCCCCGGCCGCCATCGGAGCCGCCGAGAGCGTGACCTGGGACTTCAAGATCGTGGACGCCAAAACCCAGGAGGTGGTGGCAGCATTCCACCATCGGGTGGTCAGCGCCACCGTCATGAGCACCGTGGACAGCAAGCTGGAGAAGTGGCTGAAGGCCTTCGGCCCCTTCTTCCTGCAGCGCCTGGCCAAGGCTTCCTAGTCAGCGCAGCGGTGCCGCCACTCGCCTCAGGGGCGGATGGCGGCAGGGTGCTCCAGGAAGACTGTGAGCGCCTGGCTAGAGAACGGCCCCGCATCATGCCGCGCCATCACGGCCCCGTTTCCGCTGACCCGCAGCAGCTTGGCGAAGCCATCGGCCCCCCAGCCGAAGGTCTGCCGCAGGGCCACCCCGCCCCGGTGGATCTGCACCACCTGGTCCCAGACTCCCTGCGGAACGCGCGCCCGCATCGCCACGGCGACACCTTCCATTGCCTCCGCGGCCGTATCCATCGCTGCCGTGGGCAGGCTGAGAAACGGGATGCCGCGCTCCACGAGGGCAGCCTTCCAGGCGCCCACATCATGTCGGGCACCATGGGTGAAGCCGATCACCAGGACGAGCCTGGCCTCGGGAAGGTCCTCTGGAAATCGAAGGGTGCGCCCTGAGAGGGTGGTGCCTTCGAGGGGCGGGAGGCGGTCAGGCAAGCGCCACCTTACATGTTCCTGCGGTACTGCCCACCGACTTCGTAGAGGGCCTGGCTGATCTGGCCGAGGCTGCAGACCTTGGCGGTGTCCAGCAGGGCTTCGAAGAGGTTGCCGCCCCCGCGGGCGACCTCCTTGAGGGTGGCCAGGGCCGCGGGGGCCCGCTCGGCGTTGCGCCGGTGGAAGGCCTCCAGGTTGCGGATCTGCTGGGCCTTCTCCTCCTCGCTGCTGCGGATGAGCTCGATGGCCCCCATCTCAGGCGGCGCGGGATTCAGGAAGGTGTTCACGCCCACGATGGGCAGCTCCCCGCTGTGCTTGAGATGCTCGTACTGCATGGACTCTTCCTGGATCTTGCCGCGCTGGTACATCGTCTCCATGGCGCCCAGCACCCCGCCACGATCTGCGATGCGCCGGAACTCGACGAGGACCGCCTCCTCCACCAGCTCCGTGAGCTGCTCGATGATGAAGGCCCCCTGGAGGGGATTCTCGTTCTTCGCCCCGCCCAACTCGCGGTTGATGATGAGCTGGATGGCGATGGCCCGGCGGACGCTCTCTTCCGTGGGCGTGGTGATGGCCTCGTCGTAGGCATTGGTGTGCAGGCTGTTGCAGTTGTCGTAGATGGCGTAGAGGGCCTGCAGGGTGGTGCGGATGTCGTTGAAGTCGATCTCCTGGGCGTGGAGCGAGCGGCCCGAGGTCTGGATGTGGTATTTCAGCTTCTGGCTTCGGTCGTTGGCGCCGTACTTCTCACGCATGGCCAGCGACCAGATGCGCCGGGCCACCCGGCCGATGACGCTGTATTCCGCATCCAGCCCGTTGCTGAAGAAGAAGGACAGGTTCGGCGCGAAGTCGTCGATGTCCATGCCCCGCGAGAGGTAGTACTCCACGAAGGTGAAGCCGTTGGCCAGGGTGAAGGCCAGCTGGCTGATGGGATTGGCGCCGGCCTCAGCAATGTGGTATCCGCTGATGCTCACGGAGTAGAAGTTGCGCACCTTCTCTTCGATGAAGCGCTCCTGGATGTCGCCCATCACCTTGAGGCTGAACTCCGCGCTGAAGATGCAGGTGTTCTGAGCCTGGTCCTCCTTGAGGATGTCGGCCTGCACCGTGCCCCGCACGGACTGCAGCGCCTCGGCCCGCAGCCTGGTGTAGACGTCCGGCGGCAGGAGCTCATCTGAGGTCACCCCCAGCAGGGCCAGCCCCAGGCCGTCATTGCCCTCGGGAAGCCCGCCCTCGTACCGGGGGCGGGCCATGCCCTTCGAGGCATACAGGGCGTCGATCTTCGCCTGGGCGGCCTCCATCTGGCCGTGTTCCTTCAGCCACTGCTCGGCCCGCTGGTCGATGGCGGCGTTCAGGAAGAAGGCCAGCATGGTGGGGGCCGGCCCATTGATGGTCATGCTCACGCTCGTGGTGGAGCAGAGCAGGTCGAAGCCGGAATAGAGCTTCTTCGCGTCGTCCACGGTGCAGATGGAGACGCCGCTGTTGCCCACCTTGCCGTAGATGTCAGGGCGGAGATGGGGGTCCTCGCCATATAGGGTCACGCTGTCGAAGGCAGTGCTGAGGCGCACGGCGGGCTGGCCCTTGCTCACGTAGTGGAAGCGCTTGTTGGTGCGCTCCGGCGTGCCCTCGCCGGCGAACATGCGGGTGGGGTCCTCCCCCGCCCGCTTGTACTCGAACGAGCCGGCCGTGAAGGGGAAGCGGCCCGGCAGGTTCTCCAGCAGCTGCCAGCAGAGGATGTCGCCCCAGCCCGAGTAGGCGGGCAGGGCGACCTTGGGCACGAGGGTGCCGCTGAGGGACTTGGTGTAGTTGGCGGCGCGGATCTCGCGGCCGCGCACCACGTAGACGTTCTCGGGGTCGGTGTAGCTCTTCCGCAGGCCGGCCCAATCATGGAGCAGACGGCGGCTCTCGCCGTGCAGTTCACCAAGGTGCTCCTGGTAGCGCTGGCGGAGCAGGAGGATCGCGGCACCCTGCTCGCCCTCGACGGCCTCCACGAGGTGGGCGGCGTCGTAGAAGGTGGCGGCGGGAGGCACCCGATCCCCCAAGGTTCGCAGGCTCACCCACAGGGAGTGGGCCACTTCGGCGGTCTCGGCCTGGCGCCGGGCCCAGGCCTTGTAGGCCTGCACGGCATCGGCGATCTCCGCCAGGTAGCGCACCCGCTCGGGCGGGATGATGGCGGCCCGCCGCGGGCTGCCGGGTTCGGCCTGCAGCCGGGGTTCCCAGCCGAGGCCGGTCTTGAGGGCCAACGCACGGACCAGGTTCACGTAGAGCCAGTTGGTGGCCGGGTCGTTGAACTGGGAGGCGCAGGTGGCGAAAACCGGCATGTCCTCGGGCGCATGGCCGAAGCGCTTGTGGGCGCGCTGGTACTGCTTGCGCACGTCCCGCAGGGCATCCTCGGCGCCCCGCTTGTCGGCCTTGTTCAGCACGACGAGGTCGGCGAAGTCCAGCATGTCGATCTTCTCGAGCTGGCTGGCGGCGCCGTACTCCGGCGTCATCACGTACATCGCCAGGTCCGCCATGTCCGCGATCTCGCTGTCGCTCTGGCCGATGCCCGCGGTTTCCACGATCACTAGGTCGAAGCCCTCGGCCTTGGCGGCGGCGATGCTGGCCAGGAGGGCCTCGCTGGTGGCCCGGTGGGCCGCGCTGCGGGTGGCCAGGCTACGCATGAAGACGCGGTCGCGAAGTTCCGGATGGTAGAGCGCGTTCATGCGGATGCGGTCGCCCAGAAGGGCACCGCCCGTCTTCCGCTTGGTGGGATCTACGCTGAGCACCGCCACGCGCTTCTCAGGGAAATCGACCAGAAAGCGGCGGAGGAGTTCATCGACCAGCGATGATTTTCCCGCGCCACCGGTGCCGGTGATGCCGAGGACGGGGATTTTCCTGGCCGGCGGTTCGGCCGTGCCGACATCGCCCAGCTCGACCTCGGTGATTCTCCTTGCCAGCGGCAGCGCCGCGGGCTTGGTGCGAGGGTCGAAATCGCACCGCTCCACCATGTCGTCGATCATGCCCTGCAGGCCCATCTGGCGGCCATCCTCGGGGCTGTAGATCCGCGCCACGCCGTACGCCTCCAGTTCACGGATCTCGTCGGGGACGATGACCCCGCCCCCGCCGCCGAAGACCTGGATGTGCTCGGCCCCCCGCTCGCGCAGCAGCTCCACCATGTACTTGAAGAACTCGACGTGGCCCCCCTGGTAGCTGGAGACGGCGATGCCCTGGGCATCCTCCTGGATGGCGGTATCCACGATGTCCTGCACCGAGCGGTTATGCCCCAGGTGGATCACCTCGCAGCCCGTGGCCTGGAGGATGCGCCGCATGATGTTGATGCTGGCGTCGTGGCCGTCGAAGAGGCTGGCGGCCGTGATGAAGCGCACCTTGTGCACGGGCGTATAGCCCTCGTTGGCGTGGGCGGCGTTCTCGGTGGCGGTGAGCGTGGACATGGAACCCCCGGAGGGGCCAGTCTACCGGGGCTTCCCGGCTACCCGAAGGGCTGGTTTACCCAGAGTCAGTTGTCTTCCAGGAGGCCAATGGGGAACCGCTCCTCCATGAGGGTCTGCCGTTCCTGGATGTGCTGCATCAGGGCCTTCCATTTCGGCAGGCCTCGAAGGGGCTCCAGCATGGGGCTGCGTTCGTACCAGGTCATGCACCCGAAGCCCCGGGCGAAGGCCCGGCCGGCCATCTCCATGGCGCTGGCCCGATCGCCCATCAGGGCGTAGGCCTCTGCCAGTCGGATGGTGAACTCCCCATCCGGCTCCCGCATGCCGATGCGCTCCTGGTCATACTCCCGGAGCTTCTTCCAGGCCTCGTCCTTCCGCCCTTCGAGGATCAGGTCGTAGATCTCGCTCAACCGCATGATGTTCGGGTAGCCGTGGGCCAGTTCCGCCGCGGTCCGGAACTCCCGCTGGGCGATGGCTTGATCGCCACGGGTCAGGGCCAGGTAGCCCCGGTAGAAGGGCAGCACGCCCGAGGTGCTGCGGAGGTGCCCGGGCTGGTCCTGGAGACTGGCCTCGAAGCGGGGGATCTCTCCGGTGTAGAGGCAGGTTATGTCCACTGCCTGCGGCTGCACTGCGGGGAAGGTCAGCTCGTCCCGCAGGTCCATGGCCCGCCGTGCCATCGGCAGCAGGCCCGCGCCGCGAGCCGCGTAGGTGATGCCCGTCAGCAGGGTGGGATTGTGGGGTTGCTTCTGCCGGGCCCGCAGCAGCAGGTCCAGGGCCTCCTGCTGGTTGCCGCTGTCCGCCTTCAACAGGGAGAGCAGGAAGGTCCCTCGGGGATGGTCCGGCGCCAGCTCCAGGCCCCGGTGGAGGATGGTTTCCGTGTTGGCCTGCTCCTGCCGTGATGCGGCGGAGCTGTTGAGCAGGGCGCGGTAGCGCAGGTTGCCGAGGAGGATCCAGGCGCTGGCACAGGTGGGCTCCCGCCGGGTGGCCCGCTCAGCGAGCTGCATCGCCTCCTCCAGGTGCTGGTTCTGCAGCCGCCAGGCCCCGGATCTCACGAGATCCCAGAAGATCTCGGCCGACTTGGGGATGAGGTCGAGGGGGGCGGGCTGGATCGGCCGCGGAAATGTCTTGAGGAAGGTCTCGAAGGCCTGGGCTGGCGGTTGGGGCTCGGCTTTGTGCGACACCCAGGGCACGGCCTGGCCCCGCACCAGCTGGTTGCCCCGGGCATGGCGGTAGGACAGATCCAGGTCGTCCCCCTTGCGGCTCGCTTCCAGCAGCACCAGCAGGGTCTTGGACTGCCCCACGAACGGCTCCAGGTCCCTCGGCAGCTCGGTCAGGCTGCTGACCGCAAAGCGGCCGTGGCACTCCAGGTGGTCCTGGATCATGGCGGCCAGGGCCCGGTTCCCGGCGCTCTCCAGCCCAGAGGCATCTGATGCCACGGGCGTGATGAGGACCACCTTGAGGGGCGAGCGCACCCCCTGGAGTGCCAGCAACCAGGCCAGTCCGCTCCCTGCCAGCAGGAGCAGCGCGAAGGCTGCGCCCAGCAGGAGGTTGGCTCGAGGGGATCGGGCTGTCAGCTTTGCCATGCTGCTTAGCTTAGAGCGACTAGACCCCGAACTGGGCCGGAGAGAAATGCGCCTGCAGGAGACGCTGGCGTTCCTCCAGGTGCTGGATCAGCGCATTCCAGCGGGCCGTGCCCCGGATGGGGGCCAGGAAGGGGCTCTCCTGGTACCAGCGCGTGCAGCCGAAGCCCTGGCTGAAGGACCGGTCTGCATGCAGCATGGCCGCGTGGAGGTCGCCCATGAGGGCGCAGGCCTCGGCCATCTTGAAGGTGAACTCACCATCCGGTACGCGGAGCCCCACGCGGGCCTCCTCAAGGCGGCGCATCCGCTCGGCGGCAAGGGTCGTCCGACCTTCGGCGACGGCTTCGTAGATGCCGGCCAGCTGGTGGAACTGGGCGAAGCCATCCGGCAGGGCCTGGGCCTGGGCGAACCAGTATCGGGCCAGCGTCCGGTCTCCCCGCATCAGGGCCACGTAGCCCCGGTAGAAGCGCACCACGGCGTTGCGCGGGTCTCCGGGGTGCTCGTTGAGACCGCCTTCGAAGCGTTCCAGGTCGCCGCTGTAGAGGAAGGCGTTTTCCGTGGCGTTCGGTTCGAGCTCCGAAAAGACCAGCTGATCACGCCGGGCCAGGGCCTTCTCGGCCAGCTCCAGCAGGCCGGCACAGCGCGCGGCATAAGCCAAGCCTGTATAGAGCGTCGGATCCAGGGGATGGGCCCGGAGGCTCTGCTGCAGCACGTAGAGGGCTTCCCGTTGGTCCCCCGCATCGATCTTCAGCTGGGCGAGGAGGTAGCCACATTGGGGGTGGTTGGGGGCGAGCTCGAGGGCCGTCCGGAAGTAACGTTCGGCCTCCGACTGGCCCTGCGGGAGGCCCTTCGGGTCGATCAGCAGCTGCCGGTAGAGCAGGTCCCCGCGGGTCATCCAGCCCGTGGCGCAACGGGGCTCCGCATCCGTAACCCGCTTCACGAGCTCCATGGCCTCAGCAAGACGGGCATTCTGCCGATGCCAGGCCATGGCCTGCAGGAGGGACCAGAACACCCCGGAATCCTCCGGAATCAGGGGGTCCCCTTCTGCCCTCCGTGACAGTCGGAAGGGAAGGCCCTCCCGCAGCGCCGTGAAGGCTTCCCGGGGACTGCGGGCGGAGACCTCCTGCCCTTGCCAGTTCGAAGCTCCTCGTGACCTCAAGTCCTCCGCTCGGGCCGCCCGGAGGGAGAAGCCCAGCAGGGCGCCCTCGCGCCGGGGCTTCAGCTCCAGCAGCCACGCCGTGCCGGGAAGGCGCTTCAGGTGCTCCGGTCCGGGGACGTAAGACAGGTGTGTGAGGGACACCGGCGCCAGGGTCTTCAGGTCGTAGGCCACCAGATCCCGGAAGGCCAACCGGAGGTCGGCATCCATGCCCTGCAGGTCGCCAGGATCAGTGTGGATGAGCAGCACCTGGACCGACTGGCCAAAGCCCTTGCGGTGCAGGAGCCAGGCGGTCCCGATCCCCGATAGCAGGAGGATGACCAGCGCGAGGATGGCGGCCAGGGACGGTCGGCGCGGCAGGGTCGAATGGGGAGGGCCGGCCATGGTGGGTTCCGGAAGGAGGATGCCTCAAGTTACCTCAGATCCAGGTGCCCGCGGGGGAAGCGCCAAGGTCCCGAGGCCCCATAATCGTCCCGGGAGCCCCCATGATCCGTGCCGCCCTGCTTGCCCTGCTGATCCCGATCCTTGCGGCCCAGAGCCCGTCCAAGGCCGTTCCTCCCACGGAAGAGGCCACCATCCAGCGGTTCAGGGCCCATGCCAAGCCGCGGCCAGTGGCCCCCAGGGCCCCTCTCAGCCCTGAGGAACGCAACACCATTCGGCGGTTCAAGGAAGCCAAGTCCAGCGTGGTGTTCGTGTCCGCCATCCTGAAGCGCCAGGACCCCAAGACCCAGGATGTCCAGAAGATCGCCACCGGGAGCGGCACCGGCTTCGTCTGGGACGAGTGGGGCCATATCGTCACCAACCACCATGTGATCAGCGCCGAGATCGGCGGCAAGCTGCTGGAGGACGTCGACGAAGTCGAGATCACCCTCTCCGATGGAAAGACCTACAAGGGGCGCGTGATCGGAAGCAGCTTCGCCTACGACATCGCCATCATCCAGGCCTTCGCCCCCCTGGAATCCATGCGGCCCATCCCCATCGGCCGCAGCTCCAACCTCCAGGTGGGGCAATCGGTCCTTGCCATCGGCAATCCCTTCGGGCTGGACCACTCCCTGACTCGTGGTGTGATCTCGGCGCTGGGCCGCGAGATAGCCACGGGGTACGGCACCTGGATCCTCAACTCGATCCAAACCGATGCCGCCATCAATCCCGGAAACTCGGGGGGCCCCCTGCTCGACAACGGCGGCCGCCTCATCGGCATGAACACGGCCATCGCCGCCACCCGGGGAGAGGGCTCGGTGGGGGTGGGCTTTGCCTTGCCGGTGGATACCCTGAACCAGGTGGTACCAAGGCTCATCGCGAAGGAACGGCTGGTGCCGCCGAGCATGGGCTTCACGACCATGGGGCCCTACGAAGCCCAGCAGGCCTTCGGCATCAATCGCGGGCTGGTGGTGACTGTGGTCGACCCCGACACCCCCGCGGCCAGGGCGGGCCTGCGTCCCCTGCAGGTGGACGAGGCGGGACGCCTGAAGGCCATGGGCGACATCATCCTCGGCTACCAGGGCCACAAGACGGAGAGTGCGGGCCAGTTCCTGGCCCTCCTGGAGTGGATGCCACCCGGAGAGCAGGTTGTCCTCGACGTCTTGCGGGAGGGGCAGCTCATCCAGGTGGTGCTCAAGCTCGAGAAGGTGAAGGCTGGCGAGAAGGCCAGCCCACAGCCCACGAGCATCTGACCTACTTCCTGGCGGGAACCTGGATCATGGGGGTCGCGCCGCCCATGGGGGTGATGATCAGGTTGCCCTTGGCGCCGATGTCACGCAGGGCCTGGATGCGCTGGTACTCGATGATCTGGGGCGTCAGGCTCTGGCTCACGATCTGCTGGGCGCGGGCTTGGCCCTCGGCCTCGATGCGCTTCCGCTCAGCTTCCTGCTTCTCCTTCTGCAGGACGAACGCCATCTTCTGGGCGTCCTGGTCGGCGGCGATCTTGTCGTTGATGGCCTTGGTGATCTGGTCCGGGAGGATGACGTTCCGGAGCAGCATCTGCTCCAGGGTGATGCCCCGCTTCTCGAAGGCCGCCTTGAGGGCCTTGCTCACCTGATCGATGAAGGCCTGCCGCTTGGAGGTGTAGAGCTCGGTGGCGGTGAGGGCCGCGGCGGCATCGCGCAAGCTCGCACGGATCTCGCTGCGGACGATGCGTTCTTCCACATCAGGGCCGATGGTCCGGTAGATCTCCGGCAGGCGGGCCTGCTGCAGGGAGTAGAAGACGGTGGCATCCAGCTTCACCGTGAGGCCGTCACTGCTGATGACGGCGATGGAATCATCACCCCGCTTCTGGCCCTCTTCGGCCACGTTGGTCATGGTGTAGTTCTTGGTCCTCACCTCCATCTCCACCACTTGGGCGAAGGGGTTGATGAAGTGCAGGCCGGAAGGCAGGGGGGAATCATTCACCTTGCCGAACAGGATCTGGATGCCCGCCTGGCCGGGGGGCACCACCACGGCCATAGAGGCCAGGAAGACCAGGGCGCCCAGTCCCAGGCCCAGCCACTGCGCGATGACCAGACGCGACGACAGGGGGAAACCGACCTTGGTCTTCCACCTCCACGCCAGCACGCCAATCAAGATGAGCAGAACGGCAATGAGGACCATCAAACACCTCCAGGGGCGCGTCAGCTTAACAGGCTCCCGGAACGGGATGGTGACGGGGCCCAGCGGGCCTAGTGGTGGTGCCCGTGGTCCTCCGGGGGCGGCACAGGGCGGTTGCCCTTGGGGGGCCGAGCCCTGGGATCGAGAAAGCGCAGGGGCACCTTCAGGGGGCCATCCTGGTTCGAGCACTCGAGCACCAGCATGGCCTCAGGTGTGTTGCCCGTCCGGCGGACGCGAACCATGTGCCGCGGGGATTCGGCTGTGGGCCGGTCCAGGAGCTCGAAGCCCCGACCCTGGATCTCTGCCTTGCGGATGAGGAAGGGCCGGCCATCTCTGGCCGTGAGTTCCAACCCCAACAGGGTGGTCTTCAGGTCGCTGAACACCAGGCGGGAGGGCTGGGCGATCACGGGGACCGTGAGGCGCCAGTCGAGGTACAGGGTGAACAGCGGCTGCCGCGGCCCGTTGGTGGCCACCTTCAGCACCTCCAAGCCCGCCATGGTGCCGGCCTTGAGGCGGCTCGGCCGGAGGGTGACCCGCAGGTCAACCACTAGTCCTTCATGGATCAGCTCGGCCTCTAGGTGGGGCGGTAGCTCGCTGGCCAGGACCACTTTGAGGGGATCACCGCCTTCCCGCGTAAAGCGGAACCGGAGCTCGGGGCTCTCATGGGGGGCCACCTCGCCCAGGCTCTTGCGCTCGGCGTCTACGGCCACCTCGGGTCGCACCGTCATGTCGTAGCGGAAGATGTAGGTGGGCTGGGCTGGATCATCCGTCCCCAGGCGCACGGCGCCGCGGACGAAGCCCTCCAGGCCCGTCGGGTCCACCCGCACCCTGACCATGCGAACCTCGCCTGGTTGCAGGGGCGCAGCGAACTGGCCTTCGTCGAGGGTCAGCCCTAGGGATAGGTCCAGGAGGCGGAATCGGAAGGGGCGATCATTGATGCTCTTGATGCCATAGACCGCCTCCCGGACCTCGCGCGGACCGACGCTGCCCAGGTGGACGGGAAAGGGCGTGGTCAGCTCAATGCGGGCCGGGGGGACCGGATCCGGATTGGGGGCCGGCGGGGCGGACGCGGGCGCAGGCGCCTGAAGCAAGATGAGGGCTGGAAGGAGGAACATGACGCGTCCTGATAGGGGTTCCATTGTGGCCTGGGACTGCCCTCTGGTTTGAAATGTTAATTGTTGTTAAGGAATGGGTGTTCGCCGGGCAAGACACCCTCGCTATGCTTCGCCCATGAAGAACCACCGGAAGGTCCTCACCGTCCACGTCTCTTCCAGAACCGGCTTCGTGAACCTCACGGAAGACGTGGCCGCCGCTGTGCGGGAGAGCGGCATCGAGGAGGGCCTCTGCCTGGTGAACTCCATGCACATCACCTCCAGCGTCTTCATCAACGACGAGGAATCCGGGCTGAAGCAGGACTACCTACGCTGGCTGGAGCAGTTGGCCCCCTTCAACGCCAGTTCCAACCCGGCCCAGGGAGGGTACTTGCACAACCGCACGGGCGAAGACAATGGCGATGCCCACCACAAGAGGCAGATCATGGGGCGCGAGGTTGTCATTGCCATCACCGGCGGCAGCCTGGACTTGGGAACCTGGGAGCAGGTGTTCTACGGCGAGTTCGACGGTCGCCGTGACAAGCGCATCCTTATTAAAGTGATCGGGGAATGAGCATGATCACCCGCGACCTCCCCTCCCTGCCCAAGCGTGATGTCTACCGCATCCTCTCCAGCCTGGTGATCCCGCGACCCATCGCCTGGATCACGACCGTCGATGAATCGGGCCGGGTGAACCTGGCCCCCTTCAGCAGCTTCATGGGCATCTTCGGGCCACCCATGCTGGCCGTCACCCTGGGCCGCCGGAAGGATGGCTCCCTGAAGGACACGCACCGCAACCTGCGGACCTCCGGAGAGGCCGTGGTGCATCTGGCGGACCTGCCCCTGCTGGAAGCCCTCCATGCCAGCGCCGCCGAAGTGGAACCGGACATCAGCGAAGTGGCGCGCCTCGGGCTCACCACCGAGGCCTCAGACCTGGTGGCGGCTCCCCGCCTCAGGGATGCACCCGTGGCCCTGGAATGCCGCCTCAACCGCGAGGTGGAGCTGGGCCCTGGCTGCACCCTCGTCCTCCTGGACGTTCTCACCGCCCATGCCGCCGAGCGCATCTGGAGTAGCGAGCATGACTGCGCCGATGCCAGCTGCTGGACGCCAATCTCGCGCCTGGCCTCGGTGGCCGGGCCCAATTACGGCGCGCTCGGACAGACCTTCCGCCTGGGTGCCTCCGAGCTGCCTTAGCGGTCGTCCGGCTCCACGAACAGGTGCTGGATCTGGGGAAAGCGCTCGTGGAGGCGGCGCTCCAGAGTGTTGATGGCCTCCACCAGCGCTGTGCCGCTGGGCTGCTCCCGGAACTTCACCTGGAGGGCCACCATCAGGCGCTCGCTGCCCACGATCACGGCCACCAGGTTCAGCACCTGCTCCACGGCGGGGTCCTCGTCCACCGCCGCCCGGAGGGCGGCCCTTAGGGCGAGGGGGGGCGCCTCGTTCATCAGCAGGCTCGTCACCTCCACCCCCACGAAGGCCGCCACGGCGATGAGCAGCAGGCCGATGGCCACGCTGCCCACGCCGTCCCAGACCGGGTTGCCCGTCAGCAGTGTGAGCACCACGGCGATCAGCGCGAACACGAGACCCAGCAGCGCGGCGATGTCCTCGGCCAGCACCACCACCAACTCGGTGCTGCTGGAGCGCCGTAGGTAGCGCAGGAGGGAACGGCCCCGGCGTTCCGGCTCCGCCGCCCGCAAGGCGCCACGCAGAGACCAGGCCTCCAGGCCGATGGCGAGTAGCAGGAGCCCGACGGCCCAGCCCAGGTGGTGCGGCTGCTCGGGGTGGCGGATCTTGTGGAGGCCCTCCACTAGGGAATAGAGGCCACCGACGGTGAAGAGGAGCAGTGCCACCAGGAAGCTGGCCACGAAGGCCGCCTGGCCATGGCCCAGGGGGTGCTTTGAACTCGCGGGCCGGGCGCCCTGCTTCATGCCGATGAAGAGCAGCACCTGGTTGGCGCAGTCCGCGGTGGAGTGGATGGCCTCGGTCAGCAGGCTCGAGCTGCCCGTGAGAACGAACACCGCGAACTTGGACAGGGCGATGCCGCCATTGGCGATCAGGGCAAGAGCGACGGCGCGGGCTGAACCTGTGGACATGGACTCAGATTACCGCGTCACTCCCAGTGGCGGATCCAGGCCGGATCGTACTTTCCCTCGGTCGTGCGGGGTTCCGTTTCAACCCTGGCCTGCGCCACGCCCAGAGACCGGAGCGCAGTCAGGAGGGCCTCGGCCCGCCGCTTCTGAAGGGCCGCTGGCAGGGCCTTGGCCGAGGGCACCAGCACCGCCCAGCTCCCCTCGGTGCCCCAGTCCCGGACCCAGGCCTCCACCTTCTTCAGTCCCGCCGGGCTCAGGTCCGCCTGCTGGGGCAGGAAAAAGAGCAGGCCCTCCCTTGGTGGCGCCTCGGGCAGGACGGCAGGCTGGGGGATGGTGGGCAGCGGGTCGGCATCCAGCGCCCCCGCCACGGGCATCAGCTTCAGCTCCTCGCGAAGCACGAGGTCGCCCTTCATGGGGTGGATGGAGCCCAGTGGTTCGAAGCGGGTCTCGCACTGGTCTCCGCGCACCTCGATCACCCGGAAGTGCCCGATGGCCTGCGCCACGCCGCCGCGCTTCACCAGCAAGCGCTCGCCCACGCGAAGGCCGATGTTCTGCCCTCCATCCAGGCGATACACGCGATCCGACGCTTCATAAGGTGGTGGCCCCTTCCGCTCCACAGCCAGGATGTGAAGAGGGGCCTGGGCGCCGAGGGCGCCGGCGAACCCGAGGCTGAGGAGCAGAAACCGCATGAGGTGCTCATCGGCAGGAAGCGGGGGGATCCCTTAGAAAGGCCGGATATCCAGTTCCCGGAGCAGGTCCCCGAGGAGGTAGAGTGAACCGGTCACGAGGCGGGGTGCCTCTGCCATGGCCCGCAGGTGGACCGAGGCCTCCCGCACGGTGAGCATGGGCGCCTCGAGGCCCCAGCCCTCCCCCAGTTCCTGGTGGGTCGCATACCTGGGCGCATCCCCCTGCACGAAGGTCACAGTGAGGGGGCGCATCCGCTTCAGCTCGCGCGCCACGCCGGCGAGGTCCTTGTCGCCCATGGCACCCACATAGAGGTGCGGGCGCACCCCGCAGGCCAAGGCATGCTCCGCCAGAGCACGGGCCCCATCGGGATTGTGGGCGCCATCCATCCAGACGGATTCCAACCCCGGCACCTTCCAGAGCCGGCCGGGCCAGCGGGTCTCTGCCGCGCCCGCCCACAGCCGCTCGTCCGGGACAGGGAAGCCCAGGGCCTGGAGCTGGCGAATGGCCTCGAAGGCCGTGGCCAGGTTGTCCAACTGGTGGAGACCCGCCAGACCCACACGTCTCCCGTCAACACGGGAGTGATCCCATCGGATGTCTGCGGGTCCCAGGCGCGGAGCCGGGTGCAGGGTCGGTGCGCAGGGCAGCAACGGGCGAATCCACTCGGGATCCAAGCCCGGCCCCAGCACGAGAGGCCGCCCGTCGCGCGCGGTGCAGAGCTTCTCCCGGGCGATGGCCTCGCGGGTGTCGCCCAAGTATTGCTGGTGGTCCAGCCCCACGGTGGTCAGCACGGTGAGGATGGGCTCCGTGGCGTTGGTGGCGTCCCAGCGGCCGCCCATGCCCACCTCCACCAGGGCCACCTCCACCCCGGTCATGCGGAAGGCCGAGAGGGCGGCCGTGATCATCAGCTCGAAGTAGGTGGCCTGGAGCCCCGCCTGGGCCTCGGCCTCGAAGGCCTCGCCCAGCAGCAGGTCCAGGGCCCCTTCTCCGATGGGCTCGCCGTCCACCCAGACGCGCTCGGTGACCTCCCTCAGGTGGGGCGAGGTGGTCCAGCCCACCACGAACCCTGCGGCCCTGAGCATGCTGGCGAGGAACGCGCCGGTGCTGCCCTTGCCGTTGGTCCCTGCGATGAGCACCACTGGGAAGCTCGCGTCAGGACGACCGAGGCTGTCCAGCAGTGCCCGAATGTTCTCCAGTCCGCACTTGATGCCGAGATGGCCCCGCTCCTGGAGGCGCGGGATGTTGACAGGTTCGAAGCCCGGATCCATCAGTCCCTGGGTGTCGGCATCATCCACGCCAGACAGGCGGCGATGAAGTCCTTGAGGTGGTCGCGGTTGACGACCTTGTCCACCATGCCGTGAGCCTGCAGGAATTCCGAGCGCTGGAACCCCTCCGGGAGGCTCTGCTTGATCGTCTGCTCGATGACCCGGGGACCAGCGAACCCGATGAGGGCCTTGGGCTCGGCGATGTTCAGGTCGCCCAGCATGGCGTAGCTGGCGCTGACGCCGCCGGTGGTGGGATCTGTGAGGATGCTCAGGTAGGGCAGGCCTGCCTTGTCGAGCTTGGCCAGGGCCGCACTCACCTTGGCCATCTGCATGAGGGAGAGGGTGCCCTCCTGCATGCGCGCGCCACCGCTGCAGCTGACGATAAGGAAGGCGCACTCCCTCTCGAGGGCCCGCTCAGCGCCCAGGCGCAGCTTCTCGCCTACCACGCTGCCCATGCTGGCGGCGAGGAAGTCGAAGTTCATGATGGCGGTCACCACCGGAATGGTGGACAGGGTGCCCTCGACCACGACCACGGCATCCTCAGTCTGGCCCGCCTCGTCGAGCTTCTTCAGCTGGTCCTTGTAGCTCTTCATGGCCACGAAGCCCAGGGGATCCGCGCTGCGGAGATCGCCAAACAGGGGCGTCCAGCCGTCGTCCATGAGATTCTCGAGCCGCTCCTCCACGCCGATGCGGAAGTGGTAGCCGCACTTCGGGCAGACGTTGTGGGTGTTGACGAGTTCCTTCCGGTAGATCAGCTCCTTGCAGGCCTCGCACTTGATCCAGAGGCCTTCGGGAACCCGGACGGTCTTCTCCTCGACGGCGGTCTTCTGCTGACGCTTCTTGACGAACCAGGACGACATGGGGACTCCTAACTTGTCTAGCGGCGCTTCGCCGGGCCATGCTTGAGGGCCTCGAACAGGCGGTCAAGTTCGCCTTCGCTGCCGTAGTGCAGGACCAGGGTGCCGGCCTTGCCCTTGGCCTTGATCTCGACGCGGGTGCCCCAGGACTGGGTCAGCTCTTCAGCGGCGGCCTTGATGAAGAGCTCCTGGGGGTGCTTCTTCCGCCCCTTGGCCTTGGTCTGCTTCTGGAGCTGCTGGATGCGGGCCTCCAGGGCGCGCACGCTGAGCTGCGACTGCACCACCTCGTGGGCCAGCTGCTCCTGCAAGCGGGGATCCGGCACGCCGAGCAGCACCTTGGCGTGGCCGGTACTCAGGCGACCCTGGGCCACCTCGGCCTTGAGTTCGGCGGGAAGACGCAGAAGCCGCAGGGTGTTGGCGACCTGGGGCCGGGACTTTCCGACCCGATCGGCCACCTGCTCCTGGGTCAGCCGCAGGTGCTCACCCAGCTGCCAGTAGGCCGTGGCCTCCTCGATGGGATTCAGTTCCTGCCGCTGGATGTTCTCGACCAGGGCGATCTCGAGCAGCCGGTCGTCGGGGACCTCCTTCACCACCACGGGGACCATGGCGATGCCGGCCTTCCGGGCGGCGCGCCAGCGCCGCTCGCCGGCGATGATCTCGTACTGGTCGCCCACCTTCCGCACCACGATGGGCTGGACCATCCCATGCTGCTTCAGGCTCTCAGCGAGTTCAGCCAGGGCCGCTTCGTCGAAGTGCGTTCGGGGCTGGGACCGGTTGGGCACCATGCTGCCTAGAGGGAGCTCCCTCTGGCCAGAGTCCTCGGGAGCCATTTGGCTCATGAGCGAGGTGAGTCCGCGGCCGAGGGCCGGTCGCTTCAACAGGGTCATCAGGCTTCCCTCCTCGCAAGGAGCTCCAGGCCCAGCCATTCCTTCGCCAGGCTGAGGTAGGCTTGGGCGCCCTTGGAGCGCAGATCATAGAAGGCCACGGGCTTGCCGTGGCTGGGCGCCTCGGCGAGCCGGATGTTCCGGGGGATCATGGTCTGGAAGACCTTCCCGGGGAAGGCGTGGCGCACTTCGTTGGCGACGGCCGCGCCGAGGTTGGTCCGTTCCTCAGCCATGGTGAGCAGGATGCCGCCAAGCTGGAGCCGGGGATTCGGGCCGGCCTGGATGCGCCGGAGGGTCTCGGTCAGTTCCGCCAGACCGTCCAGGGCGAAGAACTCGCAGGGCATGGGGACGATGACCTCATCTGCCGCCGTGAGCGCATTCAGGGTGATCATGCCGAGGCTGGGCGGTGGGTCGATGAGGATGTAGTCGAACTTGTCCATGAGCGGTGCGAGTCCCTGCTTGAGCACCTGGAGCTGGGGCAGCTCGAAGAGCTCGAACTCCAGCTGCGCGAGGTCCTTGCCTGCGGGAATTACCTGCATCATCGGTACTTCGGTGCTGAGCAGCAGGGCCTCGGCCGGGGCGCCCTTCATCAGGGCGTAGGAACCCGCGCGGTGGTCGGGCTTCGGAAAGCCGAGACCGGTCGTGCTGTGGCCCTGGGGATCGAAGTCCACCAGAAGCACCATCTTTTCCATCATGGCCAGTGAGGCAGCAAGGTTGATGGCGGTGGTGGTCTTTCCCACGCCGCCCTTCTGGTTCGCCAAGGCCACCACCCGGGCGCGCATCAGGCGACCCCCATCGTCATCCAGGCGCTGGTCAAACCACGCATCTCGGCATCCCCTCGGGTGTGGAACATGCAAGTCTAGCAGGTCAGGTTCCACGGCGAAGCGCTGGCGTTTTCAGTGAGGGAAGCCAAGCAATAGCGAGGGATCTGGATGCACGATGCCCAACCGGCGAACCGGGCCTGAGAGCCACAATTCCCGCCACGATCCATCTTCAGCCAGCTCCAGCTCGATGGTCACCACCTCGCCGCTGGCCGTCTGGAGACGCCAGTTGCAGCCACCTTCTGTGCGCGCCAGCCAGGCGGCCGCGACGGCGCTGCCGGTGCCGCAGCAGAGGGTCTCCCCTTCGACACCCCGCTCCCAGGAGCGGATTCTGGCTAAGCCAGGAGCGTTGACTTCGACCACGTTCACATTGGTGCCGCCGGGGATCGCCGCGTGGTGGCGCAGCGGCGGTGCGAAGGCCTTCAGGTCCACCTTGTCCACCGAAGGCACGCGCAGCACCAGCTGCGGATTCCCGATCCATCCGAAGCCCGCAGGCAAGGTCGTTGGGAGCGGCAGCGGACGCAGGCCGAAGCCTTCGCCCTGTGGCATGCGAATGCCGACCGCCTCCCCGATGCGGCGGAGCAGGATTCGCTCATCGTTTGAGAGAACCTCCACAAGCGCTTCCGAGGGCGCCCCAGGAAGTATCAGTGCGGCCCTACTACCGTTGGAACAAAAGGACTTGGATCCGTCCGAATCCCAATGCTCCAACCGCCAAGGGCTCGCATTCGGCCTTTGCATCAAAAAAAGGCCATCTAAACCGAAGCCGCGCCCCTTGGGGCAGAGCAATTTTGCATAATCCTCACCAGAGCAATCTTTAGCCTCATCGCTCCAAAGGTAGCCGAAGACGTTGCCTGAGGCGGAGGCGAGATGGAGCTCCAAGCTACCGTTCCCGGTTTCGGAAGGTATAGACGGTCTCGCCCTTCCGCGCATAGCCCTGGCGTCGGGCCAGAGCCTCCATGAGTTCGGGATCCTTCGCTGCGAGCCGCTGAACCTCGTCTAGGAGCTCACGGTTGCGGTGGTTGAGCTCTACCAGGCGCGCGCGGGCCGCCTTCAACTCGGCCTCCCGCTTCCGCAACTCGGGCAGCCCGCCCTGGGAGAACAGGATGGCCATCAGGGACAGGAACCCCGAGGCCCCCAGCACACTCCACAGCGTGGAGGACTTCAAGAGCCAATTGGCGTTCATGCCAGAGAGCCTCCTAGTTCAGGCAGGAGCCAAAGGCGTCCCGGCCGGCGTAGCGGGCCGAGGCCCCGAGTTCCCATTCGATCTGGAGCAGGCGGTTGTACTTGGCCACCCGGTCCGTGCGGCAGGGGGCACCCGTCTTGATCTGGCCAGCCCCGGTGGCCACGGCCAGGTCGGCGATGAAGGTGTCTTCGGTCTCGCCGCTGCGGTGGCTGATGATGGCCCGGTAGCCCGCCTTATGGGCCATGTCCACGGCCCGCAAGGTCTCGGTAACCGTGCCGATCTGGTTGAGCTTGATCAGGATGGCGTTGGCGACGCCCTCCTTGATGCCCCGCGCCAGAATGGCGGGGTTGGTCACGAAGAGGTCGTCGCCCACCAGCTGGGTCTTGGCGCCCATGGCGTCCGTCTGGGCCTTCCAGCCCTTCCAATCGCCCTCGGCGAACCCATCCTCGATGGAGATGATGGGATGGCGGGAGACCAGGCCCTGGTAGTACTCCACGAGCTGAGAGGGGGTCTTCTGGGCTCCGTCCAGGGCGTAGCCCTTGCCGTTGTGGAATTCGCTGGCGGCGCAATCAAGCCCCAGGAAGACATCCTTGCCCAGCTTGAAGCCGGCCTTCTTGACGGCCTCACCGATCAGTTCGAGGGCCTCCTCGTTGGAACCGAGGTTCGGGGCGAAGCCACCTTCGTCCCCCACTCCCGTTGCCAGCTTGCGGGTCTTCAGGACGCCCTTCAGGGCGTGGTAGGCCTCGGCGCCCCACCGGAGGGCCTCCCGAAAGTTCGGAGCCCCCACGGGCAGCACCATGAATTCCTGGATATCCACGTTGTTATCCGCGTGAGCCCCGCCATTCATGATGTTCATCATGGGCACGGGCAGCAGCCGGGCGGTGGCCCCCCCGAGGTAACGGTAGAGCGGCAGCCGCGAAGCCGTGGCGGCGGCATCCGCCAGGGCCATGGAAACCCCCAGGACGGCGTTGGCACCCAGACGGCCCTTGTTCTCCGTCCCGTCCAGATCGCACATCAGCTCGTCGAGCTCGGCCTGCTGGAAGGGGTCCATCCCCTGCAGCGCCTGGGCCAGCTCCACATTGATGGCGTCCACGGCCCCGAGCACACCCTTGCCGAGGTAGCGCTTCTTGTCCCCGTCCCGACGCTCAAGCGCCTCGCGGCTTCCCGTCGAGGCCCCAGAGGGGACGATGGCCTGACCGGTGGTTCCATCGGAAAGTTGCACCCTGGCCAGCACGGTGGGATTCCCCCGGCTGTCGAGCACTTCGAGGGCTGAAACACGGTCGATGGTAAGCATATGGGCACCCGGCTCAGAGAGGCGCGCCATCGCGCCCCTCTGATCTTAGCCAGGTTATGTGTGCCGTTTGGGCCTACTTCTTGGCGGCCTTCTTCGGCGCGGCCTTCTTCACGACCTTCTTGGCGGCCGGCTTCTTGGCGGCGGCCTTCTTCGGCGCGGCCTTCTTCACGACCTTCTTGGCGGCCGGCTTCTTGGCAGCGGCCTTCTTCGGCGCGGCCTTCTTCACGACCTTCTTGGCGGCCTTCTTCGGCGCGGCCTTCTTGGCAGCAGCCTTCTTCGGCGCGGCCTTCTTCACGGCCTTCTTGGCGGCCGGCTTCTTGGCGGCGGCCTTCTTCGGCGCGGCCTTCTTCACGGCGGCCTTCTTCGGCGCGGCCTTCTTCACGGCGGCCTTCTTCGGCGCGGCCTTCTTCACGGCCTTCTTGGCGGCCGGTTTCTTGGCGGCGGCCTTCTTCGGCGCGGCCTTCTTCTTGGGCGCGGCCTTCTTCGCCGGCTTCTTGGCGGCGGGGGCGTCGGCGACGACGGGGGGGGTCATTGGATCGGCCATAATTGGCTCCTTTACGCCCTTATGGGCGGGGTTGGAAGGGGTCGTGCGGGAAGTGGGCTTGCCCTTGGCATCTTTCGCGCCAGGTTGGGCCGCGTCTTTCCGCGGGGTGGACACGCGTTCCTTGGCCGCCGATGCGGCCGTGGGGGCTGACGCCGCGTCAGCGGCAGAGCCGGTCTTGCCCTTAGGCTTCGCGGCTTTCTTCGGGGGCTCGACACCTGCCAGGATCTGGGCCAGGCGCTTGCCGGGATAGTAGTCATCGAGGAGGGCATCGCCGATCAGCAGGCCGTGGACGCCCAGGGCCTCCATCTGCTTGATCTGCTCCAGGCGATGCGCTCCACCCTCGACGAGTTTGAGACAGCTCTTGGGGACTTTCTTGACCAGCGCGACGGCCTGGTCCCAGGACGCCTCCCAGGTGTCCAGGTTCCGGCCCACGGCGCAGATGATGTCGGCGCCCGCATCGACGGCCCTTCGCAGTTCCACTTCGGAGGTGACTTCCACCACCACGTCCAGCCCCTTGCTGGTGGCGAACTTGAGCAGCGTCTGCAGACGCTCCTGCCCCAGCAGGGCTGGCATGAGGAAGATCGCATCGGCCCCGAGGATCTTGCTCTCCTCGACCTGGTATTCCTCGAAGATGAACTCCCGCCGGATCAGGGGTAGTTTCACTTGGCTGCGCACCTCGGAGAGATGCTTGTCCTCGCCGAAATAGAGGAACTTGTCGGTGGCCACCGAGAGGGCCTTGGCGCCGTTTTCGGCCAAGCTCTTGGCGTGAGTGGAGGCTTTATAGGATTCCCGGACCTGACCACGGCCAGGGTCGCCCCCGGCCACTTCACCCAAGATGGTGATTCCAGGCTGGCTGAGCTCTTCTTTCAGGGAGTGGTGCCCCTTGTAAGCATCCTTAACCGCCACGGGGCCCCTCTGCTTCTTGATTTCCACATCCAGGGCCTTGAAGATGGCGACTTTCTTTAGCATTTCCCACTCTCCAAATCTCAGATACCTCGCTGCTGGCCCTATGGGGAAGATGATGGTCTGTTTTTCCTCTGATTCAACATGAAACCAGCGATCTGGATGAGGTCAACAGAGAAAAGTGAAAAATCTTCATTTTTTTTGACGCTACCTCACCGTTCATGTCTCCTTCGTCCCAGAGCACCCGAACCTGAATTCTCCACCGGCTGCTCCTGGTTTTTTGGGCCGCCACTCCAGGAGTGCCCTCCGGATCAGCGCGTGAGGCGGCAGCATAAACCCGCACCAGCATTGACTCCTAGCCTCTCCTGCAGAGCCTGATGGGTCGCGACAGCGGTGGGATCGTGGCTTCGAATGCCCCACCAGGATCGGCCTACCACCCCTGCGGCTTCGTGCCCTGCGACCGGCGCCGATCCTGTTAACCTTCTCCTCGCACAATCCAGTCCTGGCGCGGCATTGGGCCACCCGGGATCCAGTCGGAAGCAGCGGGAGGCCAGGACCATGACCATCCACGTCGTCGATCACCCCCTCATCCACCACAAGCTCTCCCTCATCCGGGATCGGAAGACCCCTGGAAGCTTGTTCCGGGCTCTGATTGAGGAGGTCGGCATCATCCTGGCCATCGAATCCACCCGCACGCTACCCATGGAATCGGTGGTCATCGAGACCCCGCTCGAGCGTACCAGCACGCTCCGCCTGAAAGCGCTGGATCCAGTGCTGGTGCCCGTCCTCCGTGCCGGCCTGGGCCTGCTCCCCTCTTTTCTCAAGCTGCTGCCAACCGCCAAGGTGGGACACCTCGGCCTCTATCGCGACCACGACTCGCTCGTGCCCGTCCCGTATTACCGGAACTTCCCTCCGCTCCTCGAGGCGCGCCCGGTCTTCGTGCTAGACCCCATGCTCGCCACCGGCGGCAGTGCCTCCGAGGCCGTGCGGCAGTTGAAGGCTGCGGGCGCGGTAAACCTCACGCTCGTATCCGTTCTGGCTGCGCCCGAAGGCCTAGGGAGGCTCCAGGACGATCACCCCGATCTCGCGATCGTGGTGGGCGCGGTGGATCGTCAGCTCAACGAGAAGGGCTACATCCTCCCAGGGCTAGGCGATGCCGGAGACCGACTTTTCGGCACCGCCTAGCCCGGGTGCCGGCGTCGCGTACCAAGACCTCTGGATGGTGAGGCGGCGGTGGCGGGGATACCCACGAGGTGATGATTACCGTGACCGAAGGGGTCGTGACCTTCCTTTGAGGTTGACCGCGGGGGTCGTGCCGTTGGACTCGACGGCCTGTCCCCGGGTGGCCGTCGAGTTCGAGAGAATGGGGCGGAGAGAGCTGAAGTATCGATGCATGAGTGGAAGTCCATACCTCAGGCCCATGGGTGGAGAGCAGCACGGACCCCCGGGGTGAGCCTTCAGATCTGGGCGACGCTCCAGGAGGACGATGGCCGAGAAGGAGATGCTTGAAATGTCGTGCCGGTGGAGTGGTGGCCATGGCCACAGGCTCAGGGCCCAGGGGGACTGTGTCCGATGCCCGCACATCCAGCACCATCACCCTGCCTTGTGCACGACAGCCGAGGCCCCTAGATCTCCGGGCTCTCCGACATCCCCTCACCTTGAAATAGCACGTATTCCCAGGCCTGACGCATGTCACCCATCTGTGCGTGAACTCGCATCAGGCGATCGACATCCCCCTTGCCACGGGCAATGAGGATCTCGCGATGCCACCACCCATAGAGACGGATCAAGTTGTCCACCAGCTCTCCCCCCTGCTCGTGGTTCAGCCAGCGCTGGAGCTCTTCGAGGATGGCCAGCACCTTTTTGGTGAAGTGATCCTTCAGCCTGGTATCTCCAGAGACGATGGCCTCCTCCAGCTTTACCAGGAAGCGCTGCGCCGCCTCCAGGAGCAACACCACGATGTGCTCAGGGACAGCGGGCGGCTCGCTCTGAACAGGAGTAGTCGCAGGGTCGATGTTGAAAGTCATGGCAGTAGCATCCACCTGCCCTATCGGCCATCGAGCCTCCACTCATGATTCTCCGTGGGCCCGCCTCGGATCAAATCTGGAAAAGCGACTCATTTTTCGGCAAATCCTGCCCGTACTGACTGGCCATGTTCCTTGCATAGCTTCTGCGTTGCAGCATCCCCCCTGGGCGTGCCTTCATGCCTTATCGAAGGTCCCATCGCATCCAGACTTTCGCCTATCTTCAAGGCATTCTTCCTATTGCTAGACTGCACATGAGGGTCGAATGGACCAGCGCACGGGGCGGATCGCCGAGGCCGAGTCCCTCGTCGAAACGGGGCGGTGGAGTGACGCTGCAGGGGCCTACGCGGAAATCGTTGCCTCCGGGGTATCGGACTTTGGCGTTCACTTCAATTTCGGAATTGCCCTCATGCACTGTTCCAGGTTCGAACATGGGCGCGACCAGTTCTCAGCCGCCCTTCGATATCGCCCAGATTCCATTGAGGCCCTCACAAACCTTGCCGGGGCCCATGTCAATCTCGGCAACCCCTGCGCAGCAGAGGAGTCTTTCCGCCGCATCCTCGCCGTGCAGCCAGCCTATCCCACGGCCTGGGTCAACCTCGGGGTGGCCCTTGCTGACCAGGGGAGGATCAGTGAAGGGCTTGAGGCTCTGCAGCGCGGATGGAATCTGGCCCCCGATGACTCGGCGGCAAGGAACAACCTCCTGCTGCACCTGAACTATGCCTGCAAGGATGGTCTGGGCCTTGTCGAAGTCCACGAGGCGATCTGCGCCACCATTCCCTCCGCTTCACGGAAGTCCCCGCCAAGCACCGCTGGGCGACGCATCCGCATCGGGTATGTCTCGAACGATTTCAGAGGCCATTCGGTGGCCTATTTCCTCGTGGGGATCCTTGCCGCTCACGACCGCAGTGCTTTCGAAATATCCTGTTATTCGTTGACACACGCGCCCGACCGGATGACAGCGAACTTTGTTCGGCTGTCTGACCACTTCGTCGACCTCTCGAACTGCACAGATGCCGAAGCCGCCAAACGGATTGAAGCCGATGAGATCGATATCCTGGTTGATCTCGGTGGCCACTCTTCGGGGGGCCGCATCGGCATCTTCTCCTTTCGCCCTGCGCCCATTCAGGTCACCTACCTCGGATACCCAGCCACGACAGGCTGTTCATTTATCGATTCCCGAATGGTTGACGCCCTCACTGACCCCGAAGGAAGCGACGCCCTGTCGACCGAGAAGCTCATCCGCCTCCCCGCCCCCTTTATCTGCTACACCCCCAATGCCGCCTCGCCCGAGGTTGCCCCCCTGCCCGCCCTGGCGAATGGGCACATCACCTTCGGGTCCTTCAACCAGTCAGCCAAAATCTCGGATGAGACTCTGGACCTCTGGTCCAGAGTGCTCTCCGGAGTACCAGACTCCCGGATGTTCATCAAGGCCCGTGCGTTCTCTGATGCTCAGGTGTGCGAACGCTTCCGCCAGCGTTTCGCTGAGCGCGGCCTCGATGCCTCGCGCATCACGTTCTCCGGCCTCATCGCGAATCCCCAGGAGCACCTTGCGGCCTACGGGAAGGTGGACGTCGCCCTCGATACCTTCCCCTATAACGGCACAACGACCACCTGCGAAGCCCTGTGGATGGGCGTGCCGGTGATCAGCCTGGTCGGGGGGCTTCACGCGGCGAGAGTGGGTTACTCCATTCTGTCGGCCGTGAAGCTCGAAGGCCTAGCCACGACTTCTGACGACGATTTCGTGGCACTCTCGGTGGCTTTTTCGGAGGACAGAAACCAACTTGCCGCTCTGCGGAGCCACCTACGGATGGTGGTGGCAAGCTCACCCCTTTGTGATCGAACCCGCTTCACCAGGGGGTTGGAGGATGCCTATCAGAAGATGGTGGCAGGCGGGATTTGACCGTTCCTGTGTACCGGAAGGAAACAGCCGAGCCCTGGAGGTTGCCCTGGTTGGGTCTCTCATCCTGATGTGACCGGGAATCTCACCAAGGTCGGCCGACCCCCGAATCCGAAGCGGGCTGAACCAGAAGCCAGCCACTCCTTCGGTTGTGGTATACACGGGGGGCTAAGCCACAACGCTAGGGAAAGGAGCCTTGATGCTCTCCGATCTACTGAAGAAAGCGGGAAGCGACCTCTCCCTCACCATGTTGGAGGTCGGTGCGCTACCCATCGACTCAAAGAGTGAGCCCTTCCACGCTCTGCTCGGTCAGTGGCCGGGATCCAAGATCGTCGCTTTTGAAGCCGAGGCCGGGCTCTGCATCGAACTTAATCGGAAGGCGCCTCCCGGCATCCACTATTATCCGGCGGCAGTGGCAAAGAGCAGGGGAACGAGAGCTTTCTATGAAACCGTGCACCCGATGTGCGGCTCCCTCTATCCTCCTGACGAGCGGTGGGCCGACGTGTTCCACAACCTCGACGTCCTGCGCCTGAAGCAGACCAGTTCGATCGACACGGTGCCGCTCGATGATTTCCTTACGGAACAGGCCATTGGCCCCGTGGATTTCATCAAGATGGACATCCAGGGAGCGGAATTGGAGGCTCTGCAAGGTGCAGCCAGGGCGCTAGAGAGCGTGCTAGTCATCGTCTGCGAGGTCGAGTTTGTTCCACTCTACGAAGGCCAACCCCTTTTTGGCGAGGTCGACACGTTCCTTCGAAGCCGAGGCTTTGTCTTCCACAAATTCCTCGGGGGTGCCGGTCGGACCGTCAAGCCGGTAGTTTTCAAAAACGATGCCAACCATCTCAATCAGCAAATGTGGGCCGACGCCCTGTTCATCCGCAATCTATTTCAGCTCGAAGCCCTGTCACCAGAACAGCTTCAAAAAATGGCGCTCCTCCTCTCTCTGTATGGAAGCCCCGACGTAGCCCACTTTCTTTTGAGAGAACACGACCGGCGAACCGGGACGACGCTCAGCAAGCAGTACCTCAGGGCACTCACTCACCCGCCCCTGCCCGGGGCGTCCCAACAGAAGGTGCCCAAGACGACCCTCGAGATGGTGGACGGAGTAAAGGTCGTCGTGCCGAACTCACTCGATCTGATCACCACCTATGTGCTTTCGGAGCAACAGGATTGGTTTGAAGACGAGATCAAATTCCTCCGCAAGGTGCTTCAAGCTGGCCAGAAGGTGGTCGATATCGGCGCCAACTACGGCGTCTACACGCTGTCCATGGCCAAAACAATCGGGCCGACCGGACGTGTCTGGGCTTTTGAGCCAGCCACAGAGACGGCTCATTTCCTTTCCGAATCAATCGCGGCCAACCAATTCACGAATATCGTCTTAGAGCAAAGCGCTCTCTCCAAGGAAGTTGGCACGGCCCGCCTGAGCCTGAACGCAAACTCTGAGCTAAACACTCTCACCCCTGATTCAGCCCTTGAAGAAGGCTCTGAAATCGTGCGGCTAGTGACGCTTGATGCCAGCATGCAGATGAATGCTTGGCCGGATATCGACTTCCTTAAAATAGATGCCGAGGGTGAAGAGTCCAATATCTTGAAGGGCGGCCAGGCCTTTTTCGAAAGGCAATCACCACTGATCCAGTATGAGATCCGGGCTGGCGAGACCGTGCATTTGGAACTGGTGAGGGAATTCTCGGCGCTTGGGTACGAGTCCTATCGACTCGTTCCCGGGCTTCAAGTACTCGTCCCCTTCGAGATCGAGTCCGTGCAAGACGGATGCCTTTTGAATCTATTTTGCTGCAAACCAGACCGGGCGAAGCTCCTCTCGGAGCGAAGTCTATTGATCAACGCCGAACTTCAACTCCCGACTCACCACGAGGTGGAAATCCCCGCTGCATCCGATGAGATTGGCTCTCCAGCTTTTGCTGATGACTGGCTTTCCCAACTCGGCTCCCTGCCCTATGGTGCCAAGCTTCTTGGCCATTGGATGGAGCCCAGATCCGCCGGAATGGCCCCCGAGGTGGAAGAAGCCCTCTCCCATTATGTGATGAGCCAGGACTCATCGATTCCCATGGCCACGCGTCTCCACTCGTTGGAACACAGCCTTCGGCTGCTGAAGTCCCTTTGTGAGCGTGATCCCTCCCACATGAGGCTGGCCAGCTTGGCGCGTGTGACCCAGGAATTCGGACACAGAGGCACCGCAGTGAACGCGCTTCAGCAGCTTCTCGATGGCATCGTCCAGGCCAACCGTGTGGACCTGAGCGAGCCATTTCTCGTTCCAGGGAAACGGTTCGACCATCTCCTGGTCGGGCCCTCCACCAGGGACTGGACTTTGGCGGCCATTCTTGAAGAATTCGAGCGCCTTGGATCCTATTCATCCTACTACACCGGGACCGAAGCCCTTCGGCGCCTGGAAATGATCCGTGACCTTGGTTTTGGAAGCGCTGAGATGGCTCGAAGGCTAGCTCTGGTGCAGCAGCGCTTCGGCCTGCCGACGGCAGGACCCCAGGCCCCAACCGGGCCTCCCGTTCGGACACCATTCCCCCCCTCGGTCGAGCTGGCGGATACTCAGCACGGTCGAATGCTCGTGCCCACAAGGCCTCAAAACGGGTCGCCTTCCAATACCAGAATCAGGGGCATCAGTCCCGAAGAGTATGGTCTGTATGGTCATTTCATTGGAACCGGGGCCATCGTCCTCGAGGTGGGAGCCGGTATCGGCCTTCGAACAGTCCCACTTGCCCAATTGGCAGGCGTTGGTGGCGCCGTAGTGGCATTCGAGCCCCAGCCGAACAGATTCAGGATCCTCGGAGCGAACCTCGTACTCAACAGCATCCCCAACGTCATGACCTATGCCATGGCCCTTGGATCCATTACCGGCGAATGCCAGGTGCTTGCGCCCGACAACTTCGAACCCGATGACCTCGGTGAGGCGGGAGATGTTGTTCCACTGGGGAGACTGGATGACTTCCAGTTAGATCGGGTGGATTTCATTCGCCTTCAAGCGGGTGGTGACGAGGCGGCGATTCTGGAGGGAGCGGCCAAGACGATCCAGCGCTGCCGTCCGATCATGTACATCAACAATGAGCATCTGGAGAGGTCCGCCCTCCTCATCCAGGGCCTTTTTGATCTCGGCTATCGGCTTTGGTGGCACACTCCTCCGCGCGTGATGGCGGAGCTGGTCGGATCCGATCCTGGGGCCGCTTCCCGCCGGGAATGCTCCATCAACATGTTGGCGATTCACGGCGACATGCGGCCCGTCTCCGGCCTCCAGGCGATCACCTCCACCAACGACAGATGCCTATAGCGTTGCAAGTGCGTTGATCTAGACAAAATCTGGATCAGCGAGTCCCTGCACCATAACCCTTCAGGGCCCGGTTGCCACGCCCCTGGGATTCAATCTCCAGTCGCATCTGATCCAGCGCTTCGACGGCCAAGGCAAGGCGCGACTCCAGAAGAATCCCGGCTGCATGGGCCCGTTCCGCCAGAGCCGGCCAGCCCTCGCCACGGTCAGCTGCCACCAGCGCCGCCTTGAACTCCGCGTCCCAACGGGCAAGGGCCTTGGCCTCGGGCTCCCAGTCCGGATCGGCGAGCCAAGCCTCCATCTGCTCGACGGCGGCGCGGACCCTGGCATCACTCATACGACCTGGTTCCCGAAGGAGGTCGTCCCACCCTGGACAGCGCCAGTCTTCTTCTCGTGGAGCTGTTCCCAGGCCTGGCGGATATCACCCATCTGCTCGGCCACAGCTCCGAGGCGGCCTGCGTCATTGAGATGACCCGCAGCCACGAGTTCCCTCGTCCACCAGTCATAGAGTTTTTCCAAATTCTCGACCAGCTCGCCCCCGTCTTCGTAGTTGAGGCGGAGGGTCGCCTCCGTGATGGCATCCAGGACCCGGGTAAGGCTGCTCGCCGCCCCCGAGATGTCCTTGCGGTTCAAGGCCTGGACGGCCTTGCCCAGGTGCCGCTGACCGGCCTCCATGATCAAGGCAGCCTGCTGCTCAGGGCTGGCACCCATTACCCGTTGGGTCAGGTAGGCGTCGGCGGATTTGGCATAGGCGTTCACGATCGGATCCCCCAGCGGTGTTTCGGCGATTTCTGCCGAATCATGAGTCCGAGCAAATCTCAGGCCGAAGCGAGCGAGCCCGCACTACCCCTCATCTGAGCCACTATGGACTCCATCTGGGCGAACTTCTTTGTCAGGTTTGTCCTTTCCTGGTTCAGTCGGGTCTGGGCGGTCTGGATCTGGTCACTCAGGCTTTGGTTTTGGACCTGGATGGCGTCCAGGATGGACTTGATTCCACCAGTGCTGCTGACACTCGTGAAATCGGAAATGATGTCTCTCACCGCCTGGCCCACGCCTCTGCTCAGGGTGATGGTTCCGCTGCCCGCGCCGGCGACTGTCAGGGAGAGACCCGAGTATTCCCCTGTCCCTGAAAGGATCCCGTCAGTCACCTGGATGGGTGCGCTACTCACCCCATTGCGCGTCAGCGTTCCCCAAAGCAACCCGGTGCCCGCATCCTTGGTTATCGCAAAATCCACTGGACCAGTGACTGTTGTGCTCCCACCGGCCCTGAAGGCGACCGCCGGACTGGTAGATTCCCCGGAAAAGGTGAAGAGGCGCTGGACCGAGGCCAAGTCGTTGGTCATGGCGGCTTGGAAGGTAATGACATTCATGTAGACCGTGCCATCAGCCTGGGTGCTGATTCCAATGTTGGGGAGGGTCTTGTAGGTCGAGTTGCCGGGAAGGCCCGCCGTCTGGCCGAAAAACGTGGCCTTGAGGTTGGCCATCATGGCCCGCGTGGCCGAGTCCGATGCCAGCGGAGCCTGGTTGATGCTGCCGTCTGCGTTCTTGGTGGAGGTGGAGGCGGTCTGGTAATCCTTCATCAGCTGGTTGTACTTGGTGATGAAGTCCTGCGCAGCAGCTGTGGCCGCGGCCTTGTCCGGTGTCACCGAGAGGGTGGTCGTTCCGGTTTGATTGCCTTGTTTGAGCGTGAAGGTCATACCCTCCACTGCGTCCTTCACCACATTGGTCGTTCGGGTAAGCTCGATGCCGTTGAGGATGAAATTCGCATCCGTGGCACTCGCACCCGAGGTTGCAGAAGTAAGGCCACCGACAATGGTCGGAGTGCCGTCCGCCAAGGGGGTGCCATAACTTCCACTTGCGATTCCCAAGGAGGGCGTCAGCGTCCCAGACAAGGAGGCCAACGTGACCACACCGCTGGTCTTGCCGGTACCGGTTTCCTTGGCGGATAGGACGAGCTGGTAAGGGTTGGTCCCCTTACCCACATTGACGATGGAAGCGGTCACACCAGCCCCGGAGGCGTTGATGGCATCGCGCAGTCCATTCAGGGTGTTGTTGGTCGCGTCGAGGGTGACCTCCTTCACCACGCCATCCGTGCCCTGGACGGCAAAGGTCGCGGAGGTCCCGGAGGTGAAGATGGGTGAGTTGGTCGCATCTCCGGGATTGGCAACGGCAAGGGTGTAACCCAGAACGGGATCCAAGGTCGGGGAAAGGCGCCCCTTGGTGGCCACGGTCTTCACTGTGATGTCGTAGTTCCCCGAAGCGATGCCGGCCGCAGTGGCCGTAACGTTGGTGTTGTTGGCATCGGTACTCGTCACCGTGCGGCTGTTCAGCTTGTCCTGCAGGCTCGCCAGACTGAGGGTGAACGTGGTCAGCGCCGTCCGCATGGCGTTCAGGGCCGCCGTCTTCTTATCGTTCAGGTCCTTCTTGGCCTGCAACCGGTTCATGCCGGTGGCCTTTTGAGCCACGATGGCATCGACAAGGGCCTTGGTATCGATGCCCGTCGTAATGCCGCTGATTGAGCTAAGGGATGAAGTCGCCATCACACACCTCGAGTGTCATACGAGCAGGAAAGTCTAGCCCTCCTTGTCCACCAAGGTTCCGGAAGATTGACCCTGGCCCCCCAGCTCCCTCAGGCGCCGGGACATGCCCAGCACTTCTTCGGATGGAATCTGGAGTACTACTTCGCCGGTGTCCTGCTGGATCACCTGGTAGACGGTTCGACCGGAGCCGGCGTCCACCTGAAGCTTGAGCCCCGGCTGGGTCTGCTGCAGGTGCTGGTTGACCTGGGCCGCAGCTGCGGCTGGATTACCTCCGGAACCCTTGACGCTCGGACTGCTGGCAGCTGCTGGAGCCGACCGGCCGGTGACAGGCATTGGCACGGCTGCGCCACTCGCTGAAGCGGGAAGGCTTCCCAACGGGCTGATTGGACTGGCCATGAGGAACCTCCTTTCCGGACTCTAAACGCCTGGAGGGGGCGAAACCGATCCGCCCCCTCCCGAAGTCAATGAACGCCTACTAACGGAAGAGGCCCAGGATCGTCTGCGCGGACTGGTTGGCATTGCTCAGGGCGCTTGTGCCAGCCTGCATCATGATCTGGTACTTGGTGAGGTTCGCCATCTCGGCGCCCATGTCGGCACCCAGGTAGGAGTCCGCGATACCGAGCTGGGTCTCAGCCGAGATGCCCGCGAGCTGGGCGTCGCTCAGCGCCTTGGACATGGCCGCAGCATTGACCTTCTGGGCAGCGGCAATGAGGACCAGGGAAGCTGACGAGTTGCTTCCCATCCCAGCGGTGCCCACGAGGGCGGTGTACTCTGCGAGACCACTGTTACCACCGCCTTCCAGCTCGGCCATCTTGTAGGCCAGTTCAGTCAACTGCTGGTTGGCGCCGTCCGTGTTCAGGGCGACAAAGTAGCCAGCCTGGCTCTTGTAGACCGCGGCCGCAGCGGACCGGGAGGCGGCCATCGCGGTGTTGCCGGCGTCAAGGCTGGCGGCGTCGTCCGAGGCGGTGTTCACGCGTCGGCCCGTGGTGAGGCGGGTGATCGTCTTGTTCAGATCGATCTTGGTAACGCCAAGCTGGCGGCTGGCGGCCAGAGCGTTCACGTTGCTCAGAATGGTAACCATAACATCCTCCGTGATGTTTTAAGGCAGCATCCGTGCTGCCAGGTTTAGCGGGGGGACACCCCGACCTGAGTCTCTTCGGACGGGGGGGGGCTGGACTTTAATTTTTTTTACGCCCCGCTGGTGGTTGGGCCCCTCTTTCCCGGTGGTGGAGGTGATCGGCACGTTCCGGCAAAGCAACACGAGGCCCTCCGTGAGAAGGGCCTCGTGGGGATTCCATGCTGAATTTATGTACCAGGGCTCTGACTGCCATGAGGCAGGGAGGCTCAACCCTCTTTGTCCAACAAGGTTCCGGACGACTGAGCCTGGCCCTCCGACTCCCGCAGCCGCTGGGACATGCCCAGCACCTCTTCGGAAGGAATCTGGAGGACCACTTCGCCGGTACCCTGCTGGATTACCTGGTAGACGGTACGACCTGAGCCGGCATCAACCTGGAGCTTGAGCTCTGGCTGGGCCTGCTGGAGGTGCTGGTTGACCTGGACCGCGGCCGCGGCCGGGTTGCCTCCGGAGCCCTTGACCACGGAACTGGCGGCTGGGGCTGGACGGCTACTGACGGGCTTGACTGTGGCGGTGCCACTCGCCACGACGGGCAGACTTCCCAACGGGCTGATTGGATTGGCCATGACAAACCTCCTCTTCGGACTTCAAACGCCTAGAGAGAGCTAAGGAATCAGCCCCCTCCAGGTGTCAATGAACGTCCACTACCGGAAGAGTCCCAGGATCGTTTGCGCGGACTGGTTGGCATTGCTCAAGGCACTGGTGCCAGCCTGCATCATGATCTGGTACTTGGTGAGGTTCGCCATCTCGGCGCCCATGTCGGCACCAAGGTAGGAGTCCGCGATGCCAAGCTGGGTCTCGGCGGAGATGCCCGAGAGCTGGGCGTCGCTGAGCGCCTTGGACATGGCCGCGGCATTGGTCTTCTGGGCGGTAGCGATCAAAGCCAGGGAGGCCGATGAGTTGCTTCCCATCCCAGTGGTGCCAGCGAGGGCGGCGTATTCCGCGAGGCCGCTGTTGCCGCCACCTTCCAACTCGGCCATCTTGTAGGCCAGTTCAGTCAACTGCTGGTTGGCGCCGTCGGTGTTGAGGGCGACGAAGTAGGCTGCCTGGCTCTTGTAAACCGATGCGGCGGCAGACCGTGAGGCGGCCATCGCGGTGTTGCCGGCGTCAAGGCTGGCGGCGTCGTCCGAGGCGGTGTTCACGCGTCGGCCGGTCGTGAGGCGGGTGATCGTCTTGTTCAGATCGATCTTGGTGACGCCCAGCTGGCGGCTAGCGGCCAGGGCATTCACGTTACTGAGGATCGTAACCATAACATCCTCCATGATGTTAGGAGGCAGCATCCGTGCTGCCAGGTTAGGTTGGGGAAATCCCCTTATTCAAAGCGTTTCTACTAACGGAAGAGGCCCAGGATCGTCTGCGCGGACTGGTTGGCATTGCTCAGGGCGCTTGTGCCAGCCTGCATCATGATCTGGTACTTGGTGAGGTTCGCCATCTCGGCGCCCATGTCGGCACCCAGGTAGGAGTCCGCGATGCCGAGCTGGGTCTCAGCCGAGATGCCCGAAAGCTGGGCGTCACTCAGCGCCTTGGACATGGCCGCGGCATTGACCTTCTGGGCGGCAGCGATCGAAGCCAGAGCAAGCGTGGAGGTTGCCGCGCCAGTGGCGGTCTTGAGGGCGGTGTACTCCGCCAGGCCGCTGTTGCCGCCGCCTTCCAGTTCGGCCATCTTGTAGGCCAGTTCCGTCAACTGCTGGTTGGCGCCATCCGTGTTGAGGGCGACGAAGTAGGCTGCCTGGCTCTTGTAAACCGATGCGGCGGCGGACCGGGAGGTGGCCATCGCGGTGTTGCCGGCGTCAAGGCTGGCGGCGTCGTCCGAGGCGGTGTTCACGCGTCGGCCGGTCGTGAGACGAGTGATCGTCTTGTTCAGATCGATCTTCGTGACGCCAAGCTGGCGGCTCGCGGCCAGGGCGTTCACGTTACTCAGGATAGTAACCATAACATCCTCCATGATGTTAGGAAGCAGCATCCGTGCTGCCGGGTTGTGCCGGGGGAATCCCCCAACTGAAGCCTCTTCGGACAGTCCGGCGTAAAACTGGAATACATTTTTTTCTTGATAGAGATGTCTTTAAATTTTTAAGCCGTTTTTTTCTAGTTGGATTTGAATAATTATAAGACCTTTTTTGCGGAATTTACCTAATACGCTTAAGCCATGCCCCTGGCCAATGGGTGGTGTTCTGGTCCAGACCACTCTCGTTGAAGGGCCATGCCGGCTGTTCAACCACGAATTCTGGATGCTTCGAGGCAAAGTCCCTGGCCGCGCAGGTCGGGTTGTCCGTCACCCAGGCGGGCACGCCGCGAGGCACATCAGCCAGATCGCCCATGATCCCATCGGTGGCGACGAGGTAGGATCCCACGGTCACGAGGTCCGCGTAGGCTACCAGTTCGGCACGGACATGCGCGTAGGTGTGGTTCGAATCGAGGATGACCAGGACGCTCTCATCGGGCTTCACTGTCGCTTTCACTTGGGTCACGATGCCCGGATCCGTCGAGCTGCCTTCGAGCAGGGTGATGCGGTCATTCAGCGGGTGCGCCTCGATGGCCTTGCGGTTGTGGGGGCGAATCTCGATGTCGATGCCAATGACCCGCCCCTTCCCCATGGCCCGGCAAAGGCTGCTGTAGTAGATCAGGGAACCCCCGTGGGCCACGCCGGTCTCGATGATCACGTCCGGCTGCACCTGGAAGATGGCCTCCTGCATGCGGATCATGTCCTCCGGCAGCTGGATGATCGGGCGGCCCATCCAGCTGAAGGTGTACTGGTATTTCTGGTTCCAGCCCAGCCGTACCCACTGCCGGGACAGGGCCTCGAAGGCCTCCTTGGAATACAGGTCCATGACCTTGGCAATTCCGCCTTCCTCGACGATCAGGGTCTTGGCATCGGTGTCCAGGGAAAGTCTCATGGCTCGCTCCAGTCCAGCAGATCAAGGGTGATTCCATGCTCAGCCAGGAGACGTAGGTTCTCCTCGCGGTAGTTCGGGTTCATGAGGATGGCCTGCTTCACGCCGCGGCGGGGGAGGTCGGTCGGTGCGACGATGGGGTGTCCCGTGCCCGGAATGAAGCGTCCCTGCTTGTTCGGATTCAGATCTACCACGCAGTCGACGTCTGTGGCGTCGGGATCCACGAGATTCGCGAGAGTGGCGCCCTTGGCCCCCGCGCCCCATAGCGCCACGGGACCCTGGGCTCCCAGCTCGAGCAGCCTCGCCTGCCAGCGCTGCCGCAGCTCGCCTTCCAACGCCCCGTAAGCCCGTGCTAGCGATAGGGTCTTGCCCGGATCACGGAGCGGCCGGACGGCCGCGGCCACGCGTGCCTCCAGCCATAGGTACTGCCCGCCGAAGATGTGGTCGACCCGATCCACGGCGAACCCGGCGCTTTCGAAGGCCGTTCCAAGCGAACCGGCGGTGAACATGGAGCAATGCTCGTAGAAGAAATCCCAGCTCACCTGGTTGCGCAGGATCCAGTCCACGCAAGGCGTTTCGAAGAACACCCGCGCCCGGGGTGATCTGGACAGCGCCGCCCGGACTGAGCGCAGCAGGCTCATCGGATCCGGCACATGTTCGATGACGTGCCGGCAGATAACCACGTCGGCGGGGACCTCTGTGCAGCTGTCGTCGTAGTAGCACCGGCGGAAGGCCAGCCGTCCATCCGGACTCGTGGCCTCCCCCACGAAGCTTGGATCGAAGCCCATCCCCGTGTTGTCGGCACCCGGGAATTCCACGAGCTTGCGGAGGAACCCGCCCTTGCCGCAGCCCACTTCCACGATTGCGCAGTTCCGCATCCCATGGCGCTCGACGAGGTCCTGCACCAGCCCATCCAGGTAGGCGTCGAACGTCGCGGAGCAGGACTGGGTGTTGTCGTAGTCTTCGCCATAGGCCAGTCGAGTGAGGTCGAAGGCCTGGTTGAACACGAAGCCGCAGCCAGGGCACACCGCGAAGGCCAGGTCGCCCCGGGCCAGTGAACGCGCGGACTCCGGAGTCGCCATCACCAGGTTCTGGTGCACTGGCACGCCCCCGCGCCGGAGGAAGACCGTGCTCCCGGTTCCAGCGCACACGGGACAGGCTGGCGCGCTCATGCCATCACCTCCCGGACCACCCAGGCCAGTCCTTCCGAAAGGGAAAGCCGCGGCTGCCAGCCCAGGGTCCGGAGTTTCCGGTTGTAGCCCACCAGCAGGGGCGGCTCCCCGTGTCGTCCGGTCGACAGATCGAGCACGGCCTGCGGATCGGCCGCCATGATCCTGGCCAGTTCCCGGACCAGAGCTCCAATCTCCACGAATTCTCCAGAGCTGATGTTGAACTCGCCGCTGGCTTCCCGGACCAGCAGCGTCACGAACCCCTCCGCCACATCGGAAGCATGGATAAAGTCGCGATGGGCGTCGGCGTACACTGCGAAGGGAGCAAGCCGACCTCTGAAAACCTCAATGAGGGAGGGGATGAGGCGCTGGCGGTTCTCCCCCGAGCCGTAGGGCAGGAACACCCGTCCCCACCCGCAAGGGATCTGGTATTGAGCGCTCAGGGCCATCGCCTGCCTTCGGGTGTTGTCCTTGGAGGCGCCGTAAGGGGTGGCCGGTCGAAGGGGCGTGCTGTCCTCTCGGCACAGGCCGCTCGACCAGTCGTACTCGGCGCAGGTGCCAGCCAGGACCATGCCCTGACAACCGAACCGGCAGCAGGCATCCACCAGCCGTAGGGTCGCCTCGGCCCAATGCGGGTTGAGGTCCGAGGTCCAATACTTGCCATGCTCCACGAACCAAGCCAGGTGCATCAGGTGGGTCGCTCCGGACGACCGGTACAAAGTCCCAAAATCAGGCTCGACCAGCAGATCGGTCTCGATGAACCCAGCCGGGGGATAGCCGTCGGGGCGATGGCGACCAGCCAATACGGTCTCGATGCCACGGGAACGCAGGGCTTCCAGGACGTATCGCCCCAGGAATCCAGTTCCGCCGGTGACAAGGACCTTCATGCACGCACCTACTCGACATGGAGGGCGGGCACCGCCGTGACTAAGCGCCCTCCCCATTCGCGGATGTAGGCCAGCTGCTCCTCCACCTCCTCCCGCAGGTTCCACGGGAGGATGAGGACGAAGTCGGGCCTGAGTTGCTTGAGCAGGGCCTCCTCGCGGATGGGAATGCGGCTGCCCGGAAGGTACTTGCCCTGCTTGGCCGGATTGCGGTCGATTACATGGGAGATGAGGTCGGGCCCGACCCCGGCATGATTCAGGAGCGTGTTGCCCTTTGCCGCGGCGCCATAGCCCACAACCGTCTTGTGGTCCCGCTTCGCCTGCAGCAGGAATTCCAGGAAGCGGTTCTTGATGTCGTCCGCCCGGGACTGGAAGGCGGCGTATAAGGCATCCGACCGGATGCCCGCTTCGGCCTCAGCCTCAAGGCAGTGGAGCAGGGTCGGACTCGGATTCCGCGGAGGGGCGTCTGCCCTCTGCGCGAACACGCGGAGGCTGCCGCCATGGGTGCTCAGGTTTTCGAGATCGAAGGCCCTCAATTGGTTTGCTTCCAGGATGCCGTTCAGCGCCGTCATGGACAAATACGAGAAGTGTTCGTGGTAGATGGTGTCGAACTGGGTCTGTGTCACCAGGCTGAGGAGGTGGGGGAACTCGAAGGTCGCCGTGCCGTCGGGCTTGAGCAGCCTGGCGATGCCCGACAGGAAGTCGTTGATGTCGGGAACGTGGGCCAGCACGTTGTTCGCCGTGACCAGATCCGCCCGCCGGCCCGAGGCGGACAGCTCCGAGCCGAGGCCTGCTCCGAAAAAGGCTTCGAGGATCTCCAGACCCTTCTGCCGGGCCACCCGGGCGGTGCCAGCCGTGGGCTCGATGCCCAGGCAGGGGATGCCACGGGCCTGGACGTACTGCAGCAAGTAGCCGTCGTTGGCCGCGATCTCCACCACCAACGAGTTCCGGTCGAGGCCAAGATGATCCACCATCTTCGCCACGTAGGCCTCCGCATGACGGAGCCAAGTCTCGGAGTAGGAACTGAAGTAGGCGTAATCCTCTTTGAACAGTGCATCGGCCGCGACCACGTCCTCGGTCTGCACCAGCCAGCAGCCGGTGCAGACCAGCACCCTGAGGGGAAACCACGGCTCGGGGGCATGCAGGGCCTGCTCGGTCAGGTAGGCGTTGGAATACGGAGCCGACCCCAGGTCCATGAAGGGGAGCCCCAATTCGGCATGGCAGTGACGGCATTTCATAGCGCCAGCCCCTTGAATTCGGGAACCAGCATCGTATGAGTGCGGTCCCGGTCCGAGAGGTCGGCAATCTCCAGTGGCCAGGCGATGGCCAGAGCGGGATCCAGGGGATGGAGGCCGCCCTCGGCTTCGGGATGGTGGGGCGCGGAGTGCAGGTACAGCAGCTCGCAGTCCGCTTCCAGGGCCTGGAAGCCATGGGCGAACCCCGCAGGAATCAGGAGGCCAGTCTGGTTGGCTTCGGACAGCACGACACCCTGCCACCGGAGAAAGGTGGGCGAACCCTCCCGGAGATCCACGGCCACGTCGAAGATGCTCCCCTTGAGGCAGCTGACCAGCTTGACCTCGGCGTGGGGCGGCCGCTGGAAATGAAGCCCCCGCAGGGTGCCACGCCGCTTCGTGAGGGTGTGGTTGATCTGGCTGATGGCCGGTGCGAAGCCGATGGTGCTGAAGGCGTTGGCGCAGAACACCCGGACAAGGAAACCGCGTGCGTCTTCAATGAGCTTTCGCCGGACGAGCTTGAGGCCCGGCAGGTCTCCCTCCTGGAACTCGAAGCGGGCTTCGTTCATGGCGCGACTGTCCTCCCCGATTGTGCCTGGGAATACTCCTGGATCTGCTCCAGGGTGAACTCGGCCATGTCGCGCCCCTGCCGCCAGGCTTGGTGCCAGGCGAGCGACCGGGCTAGGGCGGTCTCGACTTCCCAGCGTGGCTGCCAGGCGAGCCTCTGATGAGAGCGCGTACTGTCGAGCCTGAGGACCGCAGTCTCGTGTGGCTGGGGCGCGATGTCGTGCTCCCACCTAAACGTCGGCTCAAGCTCAGCCAGCCGTCCCAGCAAGTCCGCCACCGACCAGGCTCCCTGGTCAGGTGGGCCGAAATTCCAGGGCCCCGCGAAGGCTGGCCCATCCTCTTGGAGTCGCTCCGCCAGCGCCAGGTAACCGGAGAGGGGCTCAAGCACATGCTGCCAGGGCCGGATCGCCCGGGGCGCGCGGATCACCAGGGGTTTTCCCACATCCAGGGCCTGGAAAGCATCGGGTAGCAAGCGATCCGCCGCCCAGTCTCCACCCCCGATGACGTTGCCGGCTCGAGCTGTAGCGACGCCCACACCAGCCCTCTCCAGATAGGAGCGACGGTAGGCCAACGTGACGAGTTCCGAGCAAGCTTTGCTGCTGGCGTAAGGATCAGACCCTCCGAGGGGATCACCCTCCTGGTATCCCCGCGACCACTCCTGGTTCTCATAGCACTTGTCCGTGGTGACATTGACCAGGGCCTTGATGCTGGAACATCCCCGGACGGCCTCCAACAGGTGGACCGTTCCCAGCACGTTGGTGGCATAGGTCTCCACGGGAAAGGCGTAGGAGTGGCGCACCAGGGGCTGGGCGGCCAGGTGGAACACGACGTCGGGCTGCGCGGCCTGCAGCGCGGCGGTCAGCGCTGTTCGGTCCGCCAGATCGCCGATGGTGCTGCCGCTGAGGCTAGCCGAGATCCTGACAGCCTCGAACAGGTTGGGCTGAGTTGGCGGGGGCAGTGCGTAGCCGTAGACCTTGGCGCCAAGTGCGTCGAGCCAGAGGGCAAGCCAGCCTCCCTTGAAGCCGGTGTGTCCGGTCAGGAAAACCCGGCGCTGGTGCCAGAAGGAAGGGTTCATGCCCAGGTCTTCCAGGGAGCCACGCCCTGTTGCCAGAGCGCCTCCAGCTGGTTTTTGTCCCGCAGCGTATCCATAGGCTGCCAAAATCCGTGGTGTTTGAAGGCCATGAGCTCGCCGTCAGCAGCCAGTTGCACAAGAGAGTCACTCTCCCAGGTGGTCGAATCATCCTTCAAGTAGGCGAGGCACTTCGGCGAGAGTGCGAAGAATCCGCCGTTGATCCAGCCACCGTCCCCCAAGGGCTTCTCGATGAACCCTTCGACCGATGACCCCTGCAGGGCCAGCGAGCCATAGCGGCCGGGCGGCTGCACGGCCGTGACCGTGGCGGTCTTCCCGTGACGACGATGAAATTCGATGAGCCCACCGATGTCCACATCCGACACGCCATCTCCATAGGTGAGGCAGAAGGTCTCCTCCTTCTCCACGTAGGAGGCCACCCGCTTCAGGCGGCCGCCGGTGAGAGTGTCGGCCCCGGTGTCCACGAGGGTGACGCGCCAGGGTTCTGCGTGCTTCTCATGCACTTCCATCCGGTTGTTCTCAACGTCGAACGTGACATCGCTCATGTGGAGGAAGTAGTTCGAGAAGTATTCCTTGATCATGTAGCCCTTGAAGCCCAGGCAGATGATGAATTCGTTGAGCCCGAAACGGGAGTACATCTTCATGATGTGCCAGAGGATGGGCCGGCCGCCGATCTCGACCATCGGCTTGGGCTTCACCTGAGTCTCTTCGCTCAACCGAGTGCCCAACCCACCCGCGAGAATGACGACCTTCACGAGACACCTCCACTGGATTGGCAATCAGTGATTCCGGAAGGGGGGCGGCCCGCCGCCCAGTCATTGAACATGAGCCGGTACGCGGATTCAAAGGCGCGCGCGAATCCTGGACCATCCATCAGGGGAGAGTTTCTCATGCGTTCCCGCATGCCCTGGCGCAGTGCCCTAAGCCTTTGGTGGTCACCCGCAAAGGCACAGGCCTTCTCGATGTAGTCCTCTTCGGTGTACGCCACCCACTCGGGCAGTCCAAGGTTCATCAGCATGCCCAGCCCCAGGCGACCCACAGGCGGACGGCTGGCAAGGGACACGAAGGGCACCCCCATCCAGAGCGCATCCATGAGCATGGTGCCCCCGCCATGGGGAAAGCTGTCCAGCAGGATGTCGATGTCGTTGAGCCCTTCGAAGATCCTGGGGCTCTTTCGCATGACGACCCGGTCGACGTCCATGCACAGGCCGCGCATGAACCCCCGGTAATGGTCCTGGGTTCGGGGATCGGCGAAGGGCCCGAAATCCAGGATGAGCCTCGCATCGGGAAGCCGCTTCAGGATCTCGCCCCAGACTCGGAAGGTCCGGTGGTTGAGGCGCTCGGTGCGGCCGGTGTACCCGAAAGTGACAAACCCGTTGTTTAAGCACGGTGGGGGAATAATGTCTGCGGTCTCCACCGGCGGCTGGAAAACCATGAAGGAATGGGGCAGTCGGTGGATGGTCTCGGTGGAAAGGGTGCCTTCCGGGGCCACGTGTGGATCAAAAAGCGCGTAGTCGATGGCCTTCAATCCCGTTGTCCAGGCTGACCCCAGCCAGGTGGCCTGGATGGGCGCTGGCTTCAGAGCGAACACGCCGAGTCGCTCACCTTCCATGTGGCCGCATAGGTCGACCAGGATGTCGATCCGGTCCTCCTTGATCACCCTTGCGGCAGCTTCGTCCTCCAGGCCCCTGATGTCGCGCCAGTGCGTAAACTGCTCCCTGAAGAGCTTTGTCCAGGCCACTTCGTGCTGGACGTTGGAGTAGGCGAATAGTTCGAGCGAACCCCGGTCGTGATTCAGGAACAACGGCCAGAAGTAGAACCGTGAAGTGTGTTTCCTGAAATCAGGGGAGACATAGCCGATGCGCAGGCGGCGGTTCGGATTGCGGTCATGGGAACTGAAGTCGACCTGGGGTTCGGGATGGCGGTCTCCCCAGCGCGTGAACTCGCGGAAGATCTCCTCAGCACTGAGCTCTGGATGGTAGGAGAAGCAGTACAGGCGCTGTTCCCAGATAACCGGATGTTCCGGGTGGCTCTCGAGCGCCTGGTCACTCTCCTTCACCACATCGTGGTAATTCGACAAGTAGCAAAGCGTGTTGCAGAGAGTCTGCCTCATCTCATCAAATTCGGGATTGGCCAGCAGGGTCCTGCGGCATAATTCCTCTGCCTCCACCAGCCGACCGACCCTTGTCAGGGCTGACTTCAAGCCATGGTTTCCCTGGTAATGGGTTGGCTCGATCAACAAGGCCGCCCGATAGCTCTCGATGGCCTCCTCGGTGCGCCCCTGCTTCCTCAGGACGTTGCCCAGGAAGCAGTGGGCATCAGCGCAGTGCTCGTTGAGCGTGATGGCTTTCCGGTACGACGCCTCGGCCTCCGGCAAGCGCCCCCCCTGCTCCAAGGCCACGCCCAGGTTGCAGTGGGCACCGACATCGCCCGGAAGGAGACTCACTGCCCGCTTCAGGGCCGCGAGCGCCTGCTTTCCCTGGGCCTGCAGTGATGTACCCAGGATCAGCCAAGCCTCGCCGGAAAGCGGGAAAGCCCCCAAGAGAGCCCGGGCCTCGTCCTCTACTTCCGGGGCCCTGCCCTCGTTGAACAGGGTAATTAGTTGATTCAACTGATCGACAAGTCCTGGCTGACTAGTCAACGGGGACTCCCCTCGACCAGCAGTCGAACATGGCGCGATAGGCATTCTCGACGGACCTGGCGAAACCAGGCCCGTCCATCAACGGAGAGTTCCCCATCCGCTCTCTCATCCCGAGGCGGAGGTCCTTCAAGAGCAGGCCATCAAGGGCGAAAGCACATGCCTTCTCGATGTATTCCTCTTCGGTGTATGCCACCCATTCGGGCAGTCCGAGGTTCATCAGCATGCCGAGTCCCAGACGGCCCACGGGTGGACGGCTGGCTAGGGTCACGAAGGGCACGCCCATCCACAGCGCGTCCATGAGCATGGTGCCTCCCCCGTGCGGGAAGCTGTCCAGCAGGATGTCGATGTCATTCAGGCCCGGGAAGATCTTGGGGCTCCTGCGCATGGTCACGCGATCGGTGTCCACGCCGTGCTTTACCAGGAAGTCTCGGAAGCGACCCTGGGTCTTCGGCTCGGCAAAGGAGGCGTAATCGAGGACCAGCCTCGCCTCCGGCAGCCGCCTGAGGATCTCCCCCCACACCGTGAAGGTCCGGTGGTTCAGGCGCTCTGAGCGCCCGGTATACCCGAAGGTGATGTGGCCGTTCTTTAGGCAGGGCGGCGGGATGATGTCCGCAGTTTCCAGGGGCGGCTGGAACACCATGAAGGAGTGGGGCAGCCGATGGATGGTCTCGCGGGTCAGGGTGCCCTCTGGGGCCACAAAGGGATCGAACAGGGCGTAGTCGATGGCCTTCAGTCCGGTGGTCCAGGCGGACCCCAGCCAGGTCGCCTGGATGGGCGCGGGCTTCCGGGCAAAGACGCCGAGGCGCTCGTCCTGCATGTGTCCGCAGAGGTCCACGAGGATGTCGATGCCGTCTTCCTTCACCAGGCCCGCGACAGCCTCGTCGCCAACGCCGCGGATGTCCCGCCAGTGCTCGAACTGGCCCCGGAAAAGCCGGGTCCAGGCCACCTCCTTCTCGACATTGGAGTAGGCGAACAGCTCGAAGGCCCCCTTGTCGTGGTTGCAGAACAGGGGCCAGAAATAGAAGCGGGAACTGTGGGACCGGAAGTCCGGGGACACGTACCCAATTCGGAGGCGGCGGTTGGGGTTGCAGTCATGGGTGCTGAAGTCGGTCTGCGGCGCCGGAAATCGATCTCCCCACCGCACGAACTCCTGGAAGATGTCCTCAGCGCTCAGGTCGGGGTGATAGGAGAGGCAGTACAGGCGCTGCTCCCAGATCACGGACTGGTCCGGCTTGTCTCGGAGAGCTTGGTCGCTTTCCCGCAAGACATCATCGAAATCGGACATATAGGCCAGGGCCCGGGCCAAGTTCTGGCGCATTTCTGCAAAATCGGGTTTTGCCTGCAAAACCTTTCTACACAATAGTTCGGATTCGACAAGTCGCTTTTGATCCATGTAGATCAAATTGAGCTGTAAATTCGCATGATAATGAACTGGATCGATCTCGAGGGCCCGCCGACAGCACTCGATCGCCGGTTCGGTCTGGCCTACTTCCCGGAGAGCAAGGGCCAAATTGTTGAGGGCATCTGGAAAGTTCGGCTCCAGGTCAAGGGCCTTCCGGTATTGCTCCACCGCCTCTTCAGGGCGCCCCAGGGATTGCAGTCCCAGCCCCAGGTTGTAATAGATCATGTGATGGGTGCTATTTAAATGAAGAGCAAGGTTATAGGTGTCAATGGCTGCCTGGATATGGCCAAGGTCCTGTTGCATCAATCCCAATTGAAAATATGCATCAAAATAATCTGGCTGAACCTGGGTAGCCCCGCGAAAGGCATCGCATGCCTTCTGCCCGGACCCAAGAGCTCGGAGCCCCAGGCCAAGGTTGTAGTGGGCTTCGGCGAGATTTGGGTCAATTTCAATCGCCTTCTGGTACCTCTCGACGGCCCTGCCGGTTTGCCCCTGTCGCTGCTCGGCGACACCCAAGTTGCAGAGCGCCGTCGCGTTCTCAGGGTCCAGGCGGACAGCCCTGTTCAGGGCCGCCAGCGAAGGTTTGCCCTGAGATTCCATGGAAACGCCAAGCGCCAGCCATGCGCCGCTGAGGAGGGGGTGCTCGCTCACCAGAGCCAGTGCCTGGACCTCCGCCTCCCCGTGCCGTCCTGCCTGCAGGAGGGCTGCGAGCTGGTTCAATCGCTCATGCGGAGCTTCCCTCTCACTCAGAAAATATCTCCTTTGCTGATTGCCCATTCAGGGTGCCACAGGCATTCTCTTCCGGGTCAGCAAAGCCCGGGCCATATCTCACAAGGAGATTTCTACCGTCGGCCCCGCAGGCCGCCCGCCATCGCACCATGGACTCATCAAATAACGTGAGAATTTATGGGCTTGTAGACGGTCAAATACCATCCAAGCCCAACAGGCTGGCAGCCTCAGCCCTTCTCCCGCCCGAACATCCCCCTCAGCTTGCCCATGAGGCCGGCCTGGGCCTCCTTGGTGGGGAGGGTGGGATCCTCCAGGGACCAGCCGGCGGGAACGGCCACGGAGGGGTCCAACTCCAGGGCGCGGCGGAAGCAGCCTTGGGCGTTCGCCCGGAAGCCCTTGCGGTGGTAGAGTTCGCCCATGAGGGCCCAGGGCTCGGCGGCACGCGGATTGAGGCGGGACGCCACCTGCAGGGCCTCGATGGCCCGGGTGGACCAGGCCGGGTTGCTCAGCCGAAGCCGTCCGAGCAACATCCAGGACTCGAAGGCGCCCGGGGAATCCCCATCCAGCTTGATGGCCTGCTCGAGGGAGCGGATGGCCTCGCTGGTGCGGTCCTGCATCATGTAGGACTTGGCCTTGACGAGCAGGCGCCGGGCCCGCTCCGTGGCGGAGGGCTCCGCCTCTTCCATCGGAATGGGCGGCAGCCTCGCCGGAGTCGGTTCCGGCAGGTCCAGCTCTAGCGAGTCCGACAGGAAGTGGGCGGGTGGCGGCACCAGATCATCCTGAATCAGGAGAATAGGCTCCGGCTCCGGCTCAGGCTCCGCCTCAAGCTCGATCACGGGTTCCGGTGCCGGAGGAGGGGGCTCCTCCTTTGGCAGGAGGGGCAGGTCGCCGCGAACCAGGTCCAGTCCCCCCAGGGCCCAGAGGGTGGCAACCAGCTTGGCGGCCTGCTCCTGGGGGAGCCCCGTCAGAGAACCAATGGTCTCGCAGCCCAGGGGCTCGGTGCCCAGGAGAGAGAGCGCGTAGGCGAGCGTTGGCGTCAGGGGCAGGCTGCTGAGGGCCTCCAGCAGGTTCGGCAGGGCCCGCCAGCGCCAGTCAGGTTCGCTGCGGAACATCTCGACCAGCTCCCGGTCGATCTTGGCGCTCTGGAACGTGTCCCAGACCAGCCAGCGGTGATCCAGGCGGAACTGCAGATCCCCGCTGAGGTTCTCGTCGAGGCCCCCAGGGATCCAGGTCATCTTCAGGATCTGGTGCTCCATGGCATGCAGCAGCACCGAGCCCAGCAGCTCGTGCAGGCGCTCGTCGCGCTCCTCCACGGTCATCAGGCCCCACTGCACGACGCGGTCGCCCACGCGCGATCCCTCTCCGTCGGAGAGGAGCTCCTTGAGCGAGGCCATGTCCAGCACGCCACGGCGGATGAGGAAGTTGCCGAACTGCTCGCCGACGGCGTCGCTGCGGAGATACTTCAGGTCGCCGTCAGCCCAGTAGAGCCGCCGGGTTCCATCATTCTGTTCCAGGACGAGCTCGCCCTCGGCCCTCTGCTGGTGGAGGGATCCCATGAGGGCCGGCAGGAAATGGCGGATGCGGACTTCGGGCACTAAGGCTCCGGGGTGGGTTCTAGTTTGCATGGTCCAGGCCAGGATGCCAGCCCCGAAAGCACGACTTTGATGCCGAAATATCCCAAGTCCCTTGGCCCTGGCCCCGTCTGGACCTATCCTGTTCTTCCGTCCACCCACACGCCCGGAAGGGTTCCCCCATGTTCGAGAAGCTTGGAAAATTTGAGATCAAGCGCATCCTCGGAAATGGCGCCATGGGTGAGGTCTACCTCGGGGTGGACCCCTCCATCGGCCGGGAAGTGGCCATCAAGACCATCCTTCCCGCCGCGGCCCAAGGTGGCGAAGCCAAGGAGCGCTTCGCCCGTGAAGCCCGCGCTGCCGGTGTCCTGAACCACCCGAACCTGGTGACCATCTATGAATTTGGCGAGGACCAGGGCGTCCTCTACATCGCCATGGAGTATGTGAAGGGGCACGACCTGGAGGAGCTCCTCCTGGACCATTCCCTCTCCCGCTCCGAGTCGCTCGAGATCCTGGGGCAGGTATGCGACGGGCTCGGGTTCGCCCACCGGCAGCAGATCGTCCACCGGGACATCAAGCCCACCAACGTCCGCGTCCAGCGGGACGGGCGGCGTCTCCACGCCAAGGTCATGGATTTCGGCGTGGCCAAGATCAGCAACTCGGACATGACCGCCACCGGCATGGTCATGGGCACGGTCAGCTACATGGCCCCCGAATACATCCGCTTCGGCAAGCCCGACCCCCGCAGCGACCTCTTCGCCGTGGGCGTGATGCTGTACGAGAGCCTCAGCGGTCGGAAGCCCTTCGCGGGCGACACCACGCCCACGGTGCTCTACAAGATCGTGAACGAGCCGCCGGATCCCATTGAGACCGAAAAGCTCCAGGGCATCAGCCCCGCCATCCGCACCGTATTGGACCGTGCGCTCTGCAAGAACCCCGAAGAGCGCTACCAGACTGCCGAAGACCTGGCCAAGGCCCTCCGGGCGGCCAAGGATCCGTCCTGGATGGGCCAGGTCGACGAGGCCACCACACTGATGCAGGCCTCGGCCCCCACGGCTCCGGCCCGGGCTGTCCCCGCCGAAACCACCCTGCAGGTCCCCAGCCCGCCGCCCGTCGTCTCGGCTCCGCATCAGGCTCCCCGGCCCACCAGCGGGGGCAAGGGCTTGTGGGTTGGCATCGCCGCCCTGGCATTGATCGCCGTGGCAGGAGCCGCCTGGTGGGCTCTGAGGGACCGCGGCTCCCTGCCAGCGGTGGCCTCGGCTGAGGCCAAGCCAGAGCCCGGACCCAGCCCTGCTGCTGACACGAAAACCACCGCCGCGGCGCCTTCTCCAGCTCAGGGGGCCACCCTGACTCAGCGCCCGCCCGAGCCCCGCGACACGCAGAAACCCACCGTGCCAGCGCCCTCCCCTCGACCGGACACCCCTGCCCCGGCCAGACCTGAACCGGCACGACCCGTGGCGCCAAAGGCCGCGGAAGCCAAGGCCATCGACCAGCCAGACCTCTACAAGACCGAGAACCTCCAGCAACAGGAGGTCTACGAGCGGAAGAACCTCAGCAACGATGTGATGGGCGATGCTGTCCGCATTATTGAGAGCCAACCTGACAAGGCCATTCAAGGCCTCCGCCAGGCACTCAAGGCCGACCCTGGAAACGTCAAGGCCCACGCCTGGCTTGCGCTGGTGCTCTATCGGCAGGGGCGCCAGGCTGAGTTCATCCAGGAGCTGCGTGATGGCCGCAGGGCCGGTCTGTTGGGCCAAATGATCAACCAGAACACCCAGCTCAAATTGGCCGTCCAGCGGGCCCAGCTCAATCAGCAGCTCCCCCCCGACCTGGCGAACTGACTGTGGTGCGGCGCAAGCATGACCTGGGCGAGCTGCAGGCCCGGCTGGGCTACCGGTTCCAGGACGAGGGCCTGTTGGGCGAGGCACTCACCCATGCGTCGGCCGGATCCCGCCGCGACAACCAGCGCCTGGAATTCCTGGGTGATGCCCTCCTGAACTTCACCATCGCCTTCCTGCTGCACCGCGAGCGTCCCGACTGGCAGGAGGGCGCCATGAGCAAGCTGCGGGGCGTCCTGGTGCGCACGGACGCCCTGCACGCCTGGGCCCTCGACCTCGGCCTGGACGCCGCCCTCCAGGCCGCCCACCCCCGCAAGGCCCCGCCCATGGGCCCCAAGCCCCTGGCCGATGCCCTCGAGGCCCTGCTTGCGGCGGTCTACCTGGATGCCCTGGCCCGTGGCGAGGATGGCACCCTGCCCGTGCGGACCCTGGTGGAGGCCCGCTTCCTCGATGGCATCCGCCAGGCCGACCCCGGAAGCTGGACCCACACCGATCCCAAGACCCACCTCCAGGAGACCGCCGCCCGGCTCGGACTGCCCGCCCCGGTGTATGAGCAGGTGGGCCTGGCCGGCCCGGGCCACGCCCCCCGGTTCACCATGCGGGTCACGGTGGGCGCGCTGACCGCGGAAGCCGAAGGTCCCACCCGGAAGGGCGCCGAGGGCGATGCCGCCCGCCAGTTGCTGACCCTGCTTGGAACTCACACGCATTCGTGACCCTTGCGTTACACTCCCTTCTGCCTCTCGTCCGGAGTGCGTGCTTGAAGATCTACCCCACCTTGAACCTCCAGCACGGCGCTGTGGTCTCGACCGCGGGGCTGGAAGGCGTCTGCCCCCAGTCGCCCCTGGAGGTCGCGGAACGGCTCATCGAGGAGGGTGCGACCCGGCTGGCCCTGGTGGACGTGGACGCAGCCATGGGCCGGGGGAACAACCGCGAGCTCATCGGCCAGATCCTCCAGCGCTGCCACGCCCGGGAGCGGAAGGTCTGTGTGCAGGTCGCCGGTGGTGTCCGCAGCTCCGACCAAGCCCAGTTCTTCATCGACCTGGGGGCGAACTGGCTGGTGGTCGGCACCATCCTCCACAAGTCCCCCATGGTCTCAGAGCAGCTGATGGCCCGGTTCCAGTCCTACCTCATCGCCGCCATCGATGCCCGGGGCGGCCAGGTACACCGGTCCGGCTGGGTCGACACCACCACCCTCACCGCCCTGGAACTCGCCCAGCGCGCCAAGGCCTATGGCTTCCGGCGCCTGCTCTTCGTGGACATCCCTGAGGCCGCCGGGACAGACCCAGACTTCCAGACTGCCAACGACCTCGCCACCGCCACCGGGCTGCCCCTGGTCATGGGAGGAAGCCTGACCACCTCGCGTCACCTGGAAGCCGTGTACGCCCACCACGGGCTCAAGGGCGCCCTCGTGGACGCCCTGCTGTTCCAGCAGGACCCCGGCCTCCTCGCCTTCCTCCAGGCCACCTGCGCCTGATCCGGGAGGGACCGTGATATCAGGGGAGTCCGCGTTCCTGGAAACCCTCCCGGAACCCGAGCGTCTCCATTTCCGCCACCTGGCGATGGTGCGGCCCCAGCTGCCCTCCGAGGGCCAGGTCCACATGCTCGAGGGACTGGCCCGCTCCCTCGCTTCGCCCCGCCTCCTCGCCCTCATGGCCAGGACGCCCCACTGGCTCGCGCACTGGCCCATCCTGCTGGGGCTGGCGGAAAACGAAGCCACGCCCGAGTCCATCCGCCGTGATCTGGAGATGGTGGTCTCCCTGTTCGACCAGATGCGGGAGATGGACCAGGCCCCCGCCTCGGAGAAGCAGGACCGCTCCGAGTCCGTGAAGGCCCTCTACTCGCAGCTGAACCCCGGGCTAAAGCCCGTGGCCAAGCTCCTGGCCAAGCAGCTGGCCAAGACCGTCACCGCCACCGGCACCACCCAGGAGCTGCCGCCTCTCCCGACGGAACATCCCGACTGGGAGGCCCTCACCACCCTCCCGGAGCCCGCCCCGTCGCAGCCACCAACCCAGAACCTCGACCGGGTCGGAAGGCTGGCCCGGGCCCTCCAGACCGCCCAACCCGAGGAGCTCCTCTCTTTCCTGGTGGACCCCGACCAGGAGCTGCGCCAGACGGCCTTGCAGAACCCCCTCGTGACCGAAGAGCTGGTCTGCCAGGCCCTCGCCCTTTGCTGGGTGCCCTCCTTCTTCGAGGAGGTCTACGCAGAGGCCCGGTGGTACTTCCGGGAGCCCGTACGGGACAGCCTCCAGGGTTCCCCGGGATGTCCCTCTGACCTCTCCAAGCGGGTCGGATTGTCGCGGCACCTTGTGGCGGCCCTGGTGCACGGCGCCCCTGATCGCACCTCGCTGCGGCGCATCGTTAGCCTCTTCACCCAGTTGGACGAGAGCGAATACCAGTTCATCACCTTCTGGACCAAGCGGCAGTCGCCCCACCTGCTCCGGGTCGTGAAGTATTTCTACGACCGCCTTGTCCGGGAGCGCTCGGGGCTGGCTTCGGCACTCCCCGAGCGGGGCGAAGAGGGTCGCTGGGCGACCCTGGAGGAACGGGTGTTCCTCGCCACACAGGCCACGCAGGAGGAGCAGCTTCGTCAGATCCTGAAGGACCCGGACCCCCAGGTCTTCCGCCTGGCCCTGGAGAACCCCGCCCTCCACCCCCGGCTGCTGGCCTCCTCGATCGCCGCGTTGGACCATGGACGTGTGGAGGTCATCGCCGCGCACTCCAGCTGGTCCGAGGACCCGATGGTTGCGGAAGCCTTGGTGCATCACCCCCACCTGTCCGAGGCGTCCGCCCTGCGCCTGTTCACCCGGCTCCATGGGATGAAGCCGGCCATCGAGATCCTGCGCGATCCGAGGGTCCTGCACCTGGAGCTCAAGCGGCGCGCCCTCGAGCACCTCCGGGGGCTCTACCAGGGCATGGACATCCCCGACCGCATCACCGCCCTTCGCACCTCCGGTGGGGAGCTCATGCGCCACCTCCCCCAGGAGGTACTCCAGGACGAGGAGACCCTCCGCCGGATGGTGGCCGACCGGCAGTTGGATCCAGGCATCCTCCTGCGGCTGGCCCGCAACAAGCTGACCCCCCGGGCCGTGCTCGAGCAGATCGCCGGCCACCCGGTCCTCATGGCCCACGCGGCCATCATGTCCGAGCTGCTGCTCAACCCGAAGACTCCCCGGGAAGCCTCGATGCGCATCTGGGGCCTGCTGTCCGAGGCCGAGCAGCACCAGCTTCTCCGCAGCCCGCACCTGCCGGCTGTCCTCCGGAGCCTGGGCTGAGGCCGCGGGCGTAAACGCGGGCTGCGCCGCTGCGTAGTCCTACCAGGAGCCACCATGCGACGCCCCGCCGCCATCCTGATCCCCGCCGCGGTGGCCTTGGCCTGCCTCCCCTTCGCCACCTCCTGCCGCTCCAAAGCCCGCGTGCCCGCCTGGGTCCAGGTCGCGCCGGGGGACAGCCTCGCCGCCTTCTCCGGGGAAGCGGCCTGGGTGCTCACCCACAAGGAGATCCAGTCCCTCGTCGGCCGGGATCCCATGGTGGAGCGGGCCCTCGACCTCTTCCTACAAAAGGCCCACATCAACCCCCGCACCGAAACCGGCCGGCTAACCTTCCATGTCGTCGGCATGCCGGGCAAGGGTGAGGACACCCTGCAGAAGGGGCTCGAGCACGTCCTCATCCAGCTCAACCAATTCAAGGACCCCTCCGCCCTGATCGGCGCCCTGGCCGAATCGTTCCCCCAGGAGGGCACGCTCCGCATCCAGGGGCGCGACTGGCCCCTCCATGTGATCCTCGACATCGAGGCGGGAGGGACGAAGGCCCACATCCGCGCTGCCAGCGATGAAAAGGGGCAGATCTGGATCGGCTCCCTGGAAGCCCTGAACAGGCTGGCCTCGGTGGCGAGCCTGGGCTCCCAGCCCGATGCGGCGCTCGCCGCGGAATGGATCAGCCCCCGGGCCCCCTTCCAGGGCTTCCTCCAGCCGGAGGCCCTCCTGGGCGGCCTGCGGAAGTCCCTGGATGCCGGCATCATCAAGGACCTGCCGAAAGGCGTGACAGCCCTTTTCTGGAGCATCACCCCCTCGGAAGAGAAGGACCAGCCCGTCCGGTTCGAGCTGGCGCTGGCGGGCACACCTGAGGGCATCAACCAAGTCACGCCCTGGCTCCAGCGCCTGGTCGCGGCCGCCAATGCCATCCAGGCCGCTCCTGGCTCAGCCCCGGAGCTGATGCAGGAGAAGCGGCGGGTGGGGCTGCGCTGCACCCTGACCCAGGACCAGCTCAAGCTGGTGATGGAGAAACTCGGCCAGCCCGGCTTCTCCTTCAAGCTGCCTGGCGGGGACCGCAAGGCATGAGCCCGGCCGTCGCCCTCACTGCAGATGGCGGGTTCCAATCGCCGGACGAGCCGTCCCCCGAATACTGGATGGCCCAGCTGAAGGCCGGCAAGGAGGAGGCCCTCGCCCACCTCATGGCCCGGTTCGAGCGCCCCCTCTTCGCCTTCCTGCACCGCCGCCTCCAGGGGGAGGCTGGGGTCGTCCAGGAGCTGGCCCAGGAGGTTTTCCTCAAGTGCCTGCAGCATTGCCAGCGGTTTGAGGAGGGTCGGCCGGTGGCCGCCTGGCTTTTTACGCTGGCGGCTAATGCGGCGACCGACCATCTGCGTAGAAGAGGGCGGGAGGTACCCCCTCCCGAGACCTTTGACGCGCCGGACCCCCACCAACCTTCCCCCTGGGAGTCCGTAGACCAAAGCCGGCGAATCCAAGCCCTGAAAGGGGCCCTGGAGGGCTTGACCCCCCGCCAGCGGGCAATGGTTCTGGCCTACTACGTCCACGAACATCCGGTAAAACGGATCGCCCAGGACTTGGGCTGCGCCGAAGGAACCGTGAAAGCCACCCTCTTCCAAAGCCTCCAGAAGCTCCGAAAAACCCTTGGACCCCAGCCATGACCTCCTTCGACCCCCAGCGCCTTGATTCCCCGAGCCCCCAGCCCGGGCTCGACGAGGCCCGGCTCTTCGAGCTGCTCGAGCAGCCTGAACTCTGGCCCGAGGACCCCGCCGCGCAGGCCGAGCTGGCCACGTTGCTGGAGCTGCACCTGGCCCTCGGGAGCCACGGCCCCTCCCTGGCCGAGGGCTTGGCCCCCGCACCTCGGACCCGCTGGACCACATCCTGGTCCCTGGCCGCCGCCGCCATCCTGCTGGTGGCCCTGGTCCCCACCTTCACCATCCTTCAGCGGACCCAGAGCCTCAAGGCCCAGGCCCAGGACACGGCCCGCCTGGAGCAACTGGCCCAGAAGCGGACCCAGGATCGCGCCTGGATCGCCTTCTTCCGGCAGAGCACCACCCTGCTCCAGGATTTCGAACAGAACCCCGCCCTCTGCAAGAAGGGTGAAGAGGACCGTCGGCAGGAACGCGAGATGGCCATGGCCCTGCTCGAGGCCAGTCACCAGCTCGCCGCCCAGGGCGCACCCCTCAAGGAAGCCGAAGTCATCCGGGCGAGCCTGCACTCCTGGCTCTCCGAGGTCGCCTTCGAGGAGAACTGCCTCACCGTGGAACGGGCCAGGGAGCTTCGGCAGTGGGCTGCGGCCCACAACCTTGAGACCGAGTCGGAGCGGATGGAACGGCGCCTGCGCGGAGAAGGCGCATGAGGCTCGGCCTTCTGATGGCAGTGCCCGCCCTAGTGGTGCCAGTGGCTCCCGAGCCCACCGCCCTCCTCGGCGAACAGCCCGTGGACAGCTTCTTCCGGCAGGGCCGCGACCTCCGCTACGCCCAGCGGTGGTACGAGGCCTCCCAGGCCTACCGGAACCTGCTCCGGGAGTTCCCCAACTCCTCCCGCGCTGCGGACGCCCGCTACTGGCTGGCCTCCAGCCTCGAGCAGGACCAGCGCTGGGATGAGGCCGCCGAGGCCTACACCGAGTTCCTGGCCAAGCACCCCGACCAGCGGCTCCTGGGCAAGGAAGCTAGGCTCAACCGCGTTCGCTGCTGGGGCATCCGCCAGTGGGACAGCACCGCGGCCGCGGCGGGATTGGCCCAGGCCCTGTCCGACGAGCGGGAGGAAGTCCGCCTCGCCGCGGCCCTCCAGCTCGCCAAACGCCGGGATGCCCGGGCCGTGCCTGTACTCCAGGCGGGCCTCCGGGTGGACGTGTCCTCGGAAGCCTGCCGCCTGGCCCTCCAGTCCATGGGCATCCAGCCCCAGTCCGCGGGTCCGGCCCAGGGCCGCTTCCTCGTGATCCGGGTGAAGGAGCGCGGCAAGACCGAAGTGCTCACCGTGCGTCTGGCGCTGGGCTTGGCCCGGGCCGTGGGCGGCTACCTGTCGGACGAGCAGCTGCGCCAAGCCAAGACGAAGGGCGTGGACATGGAACGGCTCATGGACCAGGCCCTCAACGCCCCCAAGGGCACCGAGCTGTTCAGCCTGGACGACACTAAGAGCAACGTGACGGTGACGGTCGAGTAACCGCCGAGTCGGTGGATCCGGGCGGACCGGCTAAGCTGGTGCCTGACCATGTCGCAACTGCTGCGCTTCTTCAAGGACCACCTGCGTCCCCACGCGCCCCTCATCGCCGGGGGCTCGCTCTTCCTGCTCCTGGCGGGACTCTGCCAGGGGGCGCTCATCGCCTCCATCAAGTTCGTCTTCGATGATGGCAAGGTCCACGCCCTCCAGGCTGCCCAGCCCGGGCTCTTCGGCCAGCTCGAGCACCTGCGGGCCTGGGTGCTGGCGCACCTGCCCGAGGCCTCCCTCCTGCGCAGCGGCGGGCTACTGGTGCCCCTCGTGCTGGTCTCGCTCTTCGCCCTGAAGGGGCTGTTCACTTACACCGGCACCCTCCTGATGGTGCGTAGCGGCATCCGTGCCACTCAGGCCCTTCGGGAGCGACTCTTCGCCCACTTCCTGCTGCAGGAACCGGCCTTCTTTCAGAAGCACCCCGTGGGCGAGCTGCTCACCCGCAGCATCAACGACGTGGGCGCGGTCCAGGGAATCGCCAGCAACCAGCTGGCCGAGATGGTCCGCGAGATCTGCGTGGCCCTCACCATGCTGGCCACGGTCCTCTATATGGACTGGAAGCTGAGCCTCACACTCTTCCTGGCCGGGCCCCTCGTTGTCCTCCCGGTGAAGAAGCTGAGCCAGCGCATCCGCAAGGTGAACCACCGGAACCAGGAGGCCTCCAGCCACCTGCTCCAGCGCCTCAAGGAAGTGTTCAGCAACATCCGCGTGGTCCAGGCCTTCTCTCGCGAGGCCTACGAGGTCCAGCGCTTCCAGCTCCAGAACCAGGAGCTCTACCGCCTGGGCATGAAGAGCGCTCGAGCTTCGGCGCTCTCCACGCCGATCATGGAGCTGGTGGGTGGGCTCCTGCTGGCGAGTCTCGCGGCCTACGCCTCGGGCCGCTTCAAGAACGGGACGCTGACCTCGGAGAACTTCCTCACCTACATCCTGGCCATCTACGCCCTCTACGACCCCCTGCGCCGCCTGACCAAGCTCAACAACGAGATCCAGGTGGCCTCCGCCAGCCTCGATCGTGTCTACAGCATGCTCGACCGCCAGCCGGAACTGCCCCTCAATCCGAACCCCGAGCCCGTGCCCGCACGGCCCAACCTGCTGCGCTTCGAGGGCGTGGGCTTCACCTACGATGGCAAGCACCAGGTGCTTCGCGGAGTCGACCTGGAAGTGAGGGCGGGCGAGACCGTGGCCCTGGTGGGCGGCAGTGGGGGCGGCAAGACGACCCTGGTGAACCTGGTACCCCGCTTCTTTGACCCCACCGCCGGGCGGATCACGCTGGATGGCATCGACCTCCGCCACTTCGACCCGCGGGAGCTCCGCAAGACCATCGGCATCGTCACCCAGGAGACGCTGCTCTTCATGGACACGGTGCACGACAACATCGCCTATGGCATGCAGGCCAGCCGGGAAGCCGTCATCGAGGCCGCGCGGAAGGCCCATGCCCACGACTTCATCCAGGGCCTGCCCAGGGGTTATGACACCCCGCTGGCCGAGACCGGCTCCAGTCTCAGCGGCGGCCAGCGCCAGCGTCTGGCCATTGCCCGCGCCCTGTTGCAGGATCCGCCCATCCTCATCCTGGACGAGGCCACCAGCGCCCTGGACACCGAGAGTGAGCGCGCCGTGCAGGCGGCCCTCGAGACCCTCATGCAGAACCGCACGACCCTCGTGATCGCCCACCGCCTCAGCACCATCCAGCGCGCCACCCGCATCTGCGCCATGAAACAGGGGCACATCGTGGAAGTGGGCAGCCATGAAGAGCTGCTCGCCCAAGGCGGGGAATATGCCCGCCTCCACAAGCTGCAGTTCGCCGAGGCCTGACGCCGACCCGATGAAGCGCTCCGACTTCCACTTCGACCTGCCGCCGGAACTCATCGCCCAGCACCCGGCACCCGAGCGCGACGGCGCCCGCCTGCTGGTGGTGGATGCGCGAGCGGGGACCTGGTCCCACCGCGCCATCCGCGACCTGCCGGAGCTGCTGCCCGCCGGAAGCCTCTGCGTGCCGAACGATGTGCGGGTCCGCCACGCGCGCCTCTTCCTCCGCCGGAGCGGCGGCGGTGCCGGCGAGGCCCTGCTGCTGCGCAGCCTCGGCGGAGGCGCCTTCGAGGCCATGGTGAAGCCCGGCGCGCGCCTGAAGCCCGGGACCTTCGCCACCGTGGTGGATCCCGGCTCGGAAGTGCCCCTCGCTCGGCTCGACATTCTTGAAACCCTGCCCGAGGGCCTGCGTGTTGTTCGGGTCCACGCAGAGCACGGCCTGGACTGGGACGCGATCGACCGCATCGGCCGCCTGCCCCTCCCGCCCTACATCGACCACCTAGCCGGTGGCGAGGATGAGACCCGCTACCAGACGGTGTTCGCGGCGCGGGAGGGCGAGGCCGTGGCCGCCCCCACGGCGGGCCTGCACTTCACACCGGAGCTGATCTCCTCCCTGCGCTCCCGCGGTTGTCTCTGGCAACCGGTCCGCCTGCATGTTGGCCTGGGCACCTTCCGGCCCATGACCGCCGAGCGGCTGGAAGACCACGCCATGCACGAGGAGCGCTTCGAGATTCCCCAGGGTACCGCAGAGCTTCTCGAGCCCGTCCTGCTCGAACACACCCGCCCTATCGTCTGCGTGGGCACCACCTCCCTGCGCACCCTCGAAGGTGCCTGGGACGGGCAGCGGCTGGCCCGCCAGGGCGCCACCCGCCTCTTCATCACACCCGGCTACCGGCTGCGAACCGCCGACCACCTGCTCACCAACTTCCACCTGCCCGAGAGCACCCTCTTCGTGCTTGTGTCCGCGCTGCTGGGCCTAGAGCTGGCCCAAGCGGCCTACACCGAGGCTGTGCGGGAACGGTATCGGTTCTTCAGCTATGGGGATGCGATGCTGATCTTGAACGCCCGAGGCTGAAGGCTACAAATATTCCACGAACTGGTGGATCACCGGGATGCGGTGCTTCTTGCCCTTGGTGGCCTGCAGGATGCTGGTCACGGACATGCCCAGGCACCAGAGCAGCCAGAGCGGCAGGAAGAAGCGCACGGACACCGACCCGAAGATGGGGAAGAGCCCGATGATGACCAGGGCCAGCGTCATCACGCACTCCACAAAGGCCAGGATCACCCCCTGCCGCGCGTGCCAGAGAAGTTCCGAGTCCTCCCGGTTTCGCATGTACGGCAGGAAGGCCCAAGGCCCCGCATAGCACAGGATCAGGTCTCGCAGGCGCTCCCCCACGAAGAGCGGGGACGGGACATCCAGGGGCACGGCCACCTCCAGATTGAGGATAGCGCAAGGGCCTTGAACTCAACCTCGAAGTGGTGGCGCCAAGCCCCCGAAGCCCGGAGTCTGCCGATTACGAGGCCTGGTATATCACCAGGAGCGCCATCAGCAGCACGAAGGCGGCGTAGACCTGCTTCAGCCGCGGTCCCTGAAGGCGCGTCGCTACCCGGGCTCCGCCAAAGGCCCCGGCGGCAAAGCCTACCGCCACACCCCCGATCACCAGCCAGGGCAGCCCTCCCTGGGCCCTTGCGTAGACATAGACACCCGGCAGGCCGATGGGCGGCAGCAGCATCATCAGGCTGGTGAGCTGGGCCTCGTGCTGGGTCATGCGGAACCTGGAAGCCAGGAGCGGGATCACTACCACGGCGCCCCCGAGTCCGGTCAGGCCCGACAGGAGCCCCGCCAGGAGGCCGATGGACGGGCCCCAGGTCCAGAGCCCGACCGGGTCGATGAGCGCGGCGCCACCGTCCATGGCCGGCTCCCTCCGCAGGACGGTCCAGACCGCCAGTAGCACCAGGAATGCCGCAAAGCCCCAGCGCAACGGCAGCGGGGGGATCTGGTTGGCCAGGAAAGAGCCACCGGTGACCCCGAAGAGAAAGGCCAGGACCAGCACGCCCACCAGGGGGAGGCTGGCGGCGATACCCCGCCGCCGGTATTCCAGCACCGCCGGGAGGCCCGTGGGCAGGAGCATGGCCGCCAGAGTGGCCCCCTGGGCCCGGTGCTGATCCAGGCGCAGGATCAGGCCTAGGAGGGGCACCATGACGATGCCCCCGCCGACGCCAAAGAGACCCGAGAGGAAGCCTCCACAGAGTCCTGTTCCCATGCCGGCCAGCAGGTGGCTCCCGTCCGCGGTCATGCCGAGTGGCCTCCCTCCGAGGATTCTGGGACCGCGTGTGGTCCAATGGAAGGTTGGAGGTTCCGGTGCAGGTGCAGCTCAACGACGACGTGGTGCTCGACAGCCGAAGAGCCGTCTGGCTGCCCCGCTACAAGACGCTGGTGCTGTCGGACCTCTTCTTCGGCCTGGGCGCCGCGCGGCGCCGTCGGCCAGACCCCATGCCCGCCACCCCGCAGATGGAGATCTGGGAGCGGGTCTTCAGCCTTATCGATGACTACGCCCCGGAGCAGGTCGCCCTGCTGGGGGATCTGAAGCCCAGCCAGGGCACCGTGGAAGGGGACGAGGCCGAGGAGCTCCGCACCATCTTCCGCAAACTCAAGGCGGGGGGGCGGACAGTCGTCCAGGTGGTGGGCCACCCCGAGCGCAGCATCGGACCCGCCCTGGAGGGCACCGGCATCGAGCCCGTCGAGCAGCACCGGGTCGGTCCCTTCACCCTCATGCATCGCCGGCGCATCTTCGTCTATCCACGCCACGACCCCTCGCACGGCTTCTGGATCAACGGCGGCGTCCACCCCCTCTTCGCCGTCCCCGCGCCTGGGCCCATGGCCGAGCCGGACTGGCTGCGGCTGCCGGCCTTCCTCTACACGGGCTTCGCCCTGGTGATGCCGCCTTTCGTCAGCTACGCCCAGGGCTTCGAGGTCATCCAGCCGGAGCGCCTGCCCCGCCAGGCCAAAGCATGGAAGCTGCTGGCGGACCGCCTCAGCCCCCTGGATCTGAGTGAGCTCCCGCCCACGCCGGAGCACCTGCGCACCCTCACGCGCCCCCCGCGCAAGGGCAAGGACACGGGCAAAGCCGAAGAGTAGGCCTAACGCTGCACCATCATCCCCCAGGCGCCGCCCTTCAGCCGGGTGCCGTCATCCAGGGTGAGGTCCCAGCGCAGGGCATCGCCCTTCTTCAGCTTCAGGCGCTTGAAGGTGCCCGCGGCAAACTCGATGAAGTTCCTGGCCGGCACAGTCCCGCCATAGGTGGGGCAGGGGCTCGGCTCCAGCTTCGACTGGGCCTTCGAGCAGGGTGGGACGTTCTCGGCGACCTCCACCACCACGCCCTGGGCATCCACCCAGGCCACGTCCAGGCTGATGAGGCAGTTCCGCATCCAGATGGTGTGGTAGCCGTCCCGCCCATACAGGAAGATCATGCAGCGGTCCTTGGCCAGGTGGCTGCGGCGCATGAGGCCCAGTTCCTGCTCCCGCGGCTCCGAGGCGACCTCCGCCAGGAAGGCCTGGTTCCGAAAGTGGACGGTGCCGCCGCCCCCCGCCAGCAGCGGCAGGGACAGCAGGGCGGTGAAGAGCATGCGCATGACGACTCCTTGGACCTCATTATCAGATGAAGTGTCCACGGGACCGCGAAGGATCCCCGCTCGATGATACCTCGCGTGCTGTGGCACCATGATTGCGGTGGCCGCAGTGCTGCTAGGAGTGCCATGCGCGCCACGTCCCTGTCCGTGATTCCTCTGCTCGCCGCGGTGGCCCTGGCCGCGCCCGGACCGGATTCGGGCCTGCGGGCCCAGCGTACTGCCAGCGGCATCCAGGTCGATGGTCGCCTCGAAGAGGCCGAATGGGCCCATACCAGCCCCGCCTCCGGCTTCACCCAGGAGTGGCCCGTGCGCGGCGTGCCCGCCCGCCAGCAGACCGAGGTCCGGGTCCTCTTCGACGACCACTTCCTCTATATCGGCGCACGCATGCACCACGATCCCGCCCTGGACGGTGGTTCCGCGAAGATCGTGCGGCGCCTCCACCGGCGGGACCAGGAGAGCCAGGGGGACTGGTTCGGCGTGGCGGTGGACTCCAACCATGACCACCGGACGGCGCTGGTCTTCGAGGTGAATGCCGCGGGCGTCCAGAAGGACCAGGTCATCTACAACGACTCCACCTACGACCCCAGCTGGGATGGCGTCTGGGAGAGCGCCGTGACCATCGACGAGGGCGGATGGACGGCGGAGCTGAAAATCCCCCTGTCCCTGCTACGCTTCAAGCCCGGCGAAGGGCCCCAGACCTGGGGCATCAACTTCAGCCGCGCCGACCAGGGCGTCGTCCGCGAGTCCAGCCGCTGGCGGGTGGTCCCCCGGGGCGATACCGGCTTCGTGAGCCGCTTCCCCGAGCTGGCGGGACTGGAAGGACTCCGCCCCCAGGCCCGGCAGGAGTACCTGCCGTACCTCAGCTCTCTGCGAAAGTTCGAGACCACGCGCTCCTTCGATGACCGCCGCTGGGACCAGCGGGCGGGCCTCGATGCCCGCTGGGGCCTGAACTCCCACGCCCAGGTGGACCTGAGCCTCCGGCCGGACTTCGGGCAGGTCGAAGTCGACCAGGCCGTGCTGAACCTGAGCACCGTGGAGACCTTCTTCCCGGAGAAGCGGCCCTTCTTCCTGGAGGGCATGGATGTCTTCCGGGTGGCCGGGCCCGACCTCTTCTACAGCCGCCGCATTGGACAAGGACTGTTGGATCCAAGCCTCAGTGCCGGAGAAACGCTCCAAGACCGTCCAGGCGCCGCCGACATCACCGCCGCCGCCAAGTACACCGCCAAGTACTCCAGCGGCACGAACGTGGGCCTCCTAGGTGCCAGCGTGGAGCCCGCCCGCGCGGTGATCCAGGATGCGGGGGGCGGCCGCTACCGACGCGAGCTCGCGCCGCTCACCAACTTCGGCGTCCTGCGTGTCCAGCAACTGCTGGACGAGCGGGGCAGCTACCTGGGGGCCTTCGCCTCCGGGATGCACCAAGCGGGACCCACAGGCCGAGTCGCCCAAGTGGAAGCCATCGACGGCGTCTACAAATCCACCGACCGGAGCGGGCTTCTTGAGGGCACCCTCAGCCGCTCCCAGGCAGGCCCGAAGGAGAATCGGGACCAGGGCTGGCGGGGCCGCCTGCGCCTCCACCAGGACTGGCGCGGCGGCTGGGTGCTTGAGGCCCAGGCCATCAACGCCGGGCGTGCCTATAACCCCAATGACACTGGCTACCTGAACCGCGCGGACGAGCAGAAGGTCTACCTCGAGCTTGTGCGGCACTGGGAGGCCCCCTGGGGCATCCTCCGGCACCGCGAGGTGGGCTTCAACCACACCGTCGCCCGGGATCAGGCGGGACACGTCTTCCTCCGGAACTTCAACGGTTGGGCCAAGACCGACTTCAGCAACTTCGTCTCGCTGTGGGGCGGTGGCGGCGTGGACGTGGCCGCCGAGGATGACCGCGAGCTGCGCACCTACGCCGATCCCGCCAAGAAGTACCTGGCCCGGCCGTCCCTGCCCTACGCCAACCTGGGCTTCGACACACCGGGCAACCGCCCCTGGTACGTGAAGGTGAAGACCAGCCGCTCCTGGCATGAGGGAGGACCTTCCACCGACACGACCTTCTTCCAGATCCTCAAGCCCACCTCGGCCATGGAGGTCCAGCTGACTACCTCCCTGACCCGCGATGAGGGGGAGCTGAAGTGGCTGGAGACACCCGCCACCACGCCCATCGTGGGCCTGCGCCGGCTCAGCCAGTTCGACCAATCCCTGCGGGTGGCCTACGCCTTCAACCCTAGCTTCACCATCCAGCTCTTCAGCCAGTGGCTCGCGGCGAACTGGAAATTCCGAGACCTGAAGCACTACGTCAACGACCAGACCCTGGTCCCGGGGCTGCCCCAGGACCAGCCCCCCGGCACCACACCTGAGACCGCCTTCAGCTTCCGCACCTGGAACCTGAACCTCATCACCCGCTGGGAATTCCGGCCGGGCTCCACCTTTTTCCTCGTCTACACCCACGGCGCCAGCACCGATGCCCTAATCAACGACAGGGCCAGTCTCGCCCCCCGTCCCGACCTGGCCATCCTGCGGAAGCTGCCCTCGGACGATGTGATCCAGGCCAAGGTTAGCTGGCTCTTCCACTGAGCCATCCGGCCACTCGGTCGGCGTCGCCCTCGGTGTGGAAACCATGGAAAGCCACGCGCAGGTAGCCTTCGCGGACGGAGGCGTAGATGCCCTGGCGGTAGCCGGCCCGGAGCAGCAGGTTCAGGCGTTCCTGCCCCTGACCTTCATGGTGGAAGGCAAGGATGGGACCCAGGCGGTCCATCGCGAGCAGTCCCTCCAGGCGCTCAGCTTCTGTAGACCAGCAGGACCCGCGCAGGGCCGCCAACAACCGACGCTGAAGCTGCACCACGTGGGCCCCGATGGCGGGCACCCCGACTGCGTTGAGCAGGCGCAGCGACTCGAGCAGCGCCGAGGCGTGCAGCAGGTTCGGGCCGCCAGGCTCGAGCGCCCGGCCATCCGTCAGCCAGGCCCGGTGGAAATCCGTGGAGGGCCGGGCGAAATCCGTGGCCTGCTCCACCGACAGCCAGCTGCCCGAGGGCGCTAGGCGCTGACGGAAGGCCTCGTCGGTCCAGAGCAGCCCCAGCCCCTCCGGGGCCAGCAGCCCCTTGTAGCCGCCCGAGGCCAAGGCCGACAGGCCCTCCAGGTCCGCGGGCACCGTGCCGAGGGCCTGGATGCCGTCCACCACCAAGTGGATGCCCCGCTCACGACAGGCCCCACTGAGGCGCCGCAGGTCCAGCTTCAGACCATCCTGGAAGCGGACCCAGGAGAGAGCCAGGATGCGCGTCTTTGGGCCAAGCGCCTCGAGGAGCCGCGCCTCCGGGTCCACACCTGGAGGCGGTGGGGCGCTGGACCAGGCCTCAATTCCAGATGTGTGCCCTCCCCATAAGGGCACTTCCCGGAAATCCACTCCACGCGCCCGGAGCGCCAACCAGGGCCAGACGTTCGAGGGGAACTCCCCCAGGGGTGCGAGGATCTCGTCGCCCTCACGCCAGGAGAACCCCTGGGCCACGGCGACCAGCCCCGAGGACGTGGTGGGCGTCAGACTGAGGTCGTCCGGACGTCCACCCAGCAGGAGGGCCGCCTCGGCCCGCACGGCCGCCGGGAGCCCCACGAAGTCCGCTTCAAAGCCCATCTCCCAGGGCCTGAGCTCCTTGTGCATGAAGGCCCGCACCGCCCGCAGCGCGGCCCGGGGCACCGGCCCCTCGGCGCAGTGCATGACCCAGAGGTGGTCCGCATCCAGGTGGAAGAGGGCCGGATTGAGGGGTGGGGCGTTCATCCCTTGCCGGAGGCCAGGAGGGCCTTGAGGCCCACGGGGTACAGGGGTTCCACCACGGTGCGCACGGCGGCGGCGTACTGCTGGATCTCCCACTGGGCGTGGCCGTCGGCCCGCAGGCGGATGAAGTGGGCCACGGCCTGGAGGCTGACGGTCCAGTAGACTTCCGAATAGAGGGCCAGGGGGAGCACGCAGCGGGCCTGCTCGCGGCAGACGCCCAGGGCGATGAGCTCCTTGTAGTGGGCCACCGCGTCGCGGCAGCTCTCCAGGTAAGACGCCAGGGCCCGTTCACGGTGCGCTACGTCGAGGGCGCCCTCGCTACCCTGCTTGTTCACTTTGGCCTGTTTCCGGAACAGCTCCGGCACGAAGAACTCGTCTTCGGGAAACTCCACGTAGCGGCCGCTGATCTCGTTGAACTCCGAGCCGATGCGGTGCTTCATCCACTGGCGGAACACGAAGATGGGCGCCTTCACGTGCAGGGTCAGGGCCGTGTGGCGGAAGGGGGAGGTGTGCTCGTGCTCCGCAAGGTAGTCCACCAGCTTCGCGTCACTGTCCTCGAAACTCGCCTTCATCTTGCCAAAGGACACCCGCGCCGCGTTCACCACGGAGAGGTCTGAGCCCATGTGGTCGATGAGGCGGACAAAGCCCTTGTCCAGCACGTTGATCTCGGGATTCACCATGGTCAGACTCCGGGCTTCCAGCTTCCCGCGAGCCCTGGGAGAATGGAAGGGTCCAGCATGAGCAGGGCCAGGAGCGACCATGAAGTTTTTTATCGACACCGCCAACATCGACGAGATCAAGCGCATCAACGCCCTGGGTGTGCTGGACGGGGTCACCACCAATCCCAGCCTCATCGCCAAGGAGACCGGCAAGCCCTTCGAGGCCATCATCGAGGAGATCTGCCAGATCGTGGATGGCCCCATAAGCGCCGAGGTCATCGGCCTGGAGGCCCCGGGCATGATCGAAGAGGGCCGCCGCCTCGCCAAGATCCACCCGAACGTGGTGGTGAAGCTGCCCCTCATCGCCGAGGGCCTGAAGGCCTGCAAGGCCCTCACCGCCGAGGGCGTCAAGACCAACGTGACCCTCTGCTTCAGTTCCACCCAGGCCCTCATGGCGGCCAAGGCCGGCGCCACCTACGTCAGCCCCTTCGTGGGCCGCCTGGACGACATCAACCTCGAGGGCATGGAGCTCATTCGCGAGATCTGCGCCATCTTCGAGAACTACGCCTTCGACACTCAGGTGCTCTCCGCCAGCATCCGCAGCCCCCGCCACGTCACCGACTCCGCCCTGGCCGGCGCCCACGTGGCCACCATCCCCACCAAGGTCTTCGACCAGATGCTCAAGCACCCGCTGACCGACAAGGGCGTTGAAGGGTTCCTCGCCGATTGGAAGAAGAGCGGGCGCTGATGCGACCTCTCCGCACCCTCGCCGCCAGCCTCGCGCTGAGCATCGCAGCGCTGGCCGCCGAGGCGCCCAAGCTGACCGCAGACTGCATATTCTGCAAGATCGTGGCGGGGACGGCACCCTCGCGCAAAGTGTTCGAGGACAAATACGTGCTGGCCTTCTGGGACATCCGGCCCCGCGCCAAGGTGCACCTGCTCGTTATCCCCAAGCAGCACGTGGCCAGCCTGAAGGAACTGGAGGAACTCCCCGTGGAGACCCGGGCGGCCCTGCTCAGCACCTGCGTGAAGGTGGCACGGGAACAGGGCATCCTCGACGAGGGCTTCCGCGTCATCTCCAATGCCGGCAAGGACGCCAGCCAGAGCGTCTTCCACCTCCACTTCCACGTGGTGGGCGGCGAGAAGCTGCGGGAGGACGCCATCACGAAGGACCAGCCCGCCCGCCCCTGAGATTCACGACTTGCGGGTATCGTAGGGCTGCAACCTCGTCCCGAAAGGATCCCCGATGCGCCACTGCCTCTCCACGTCCATCCGTACCTGCACGGCCGCCCTGGTCGCCTCTGCGGCCCTGACGGCGGCGGACGGGCCTTCCTTCAGCATGTCGCTCCAGTGGCGCCCCACCTCTCCCCTGTCCGATACCACGGAACGCATCGAGCTGATGCCCTTCGCGAACGTCAAGGTCGCCCTGAAGCCCCTAGTGGACCAGCGCAAGGACAAGACCTTTGTGGGTGAGAACCGTGAAAAGGGCTACTCCCGCTACGTTACCACCACGGATGATGTGCCCGTCCTCCTCACCAGCCGCGTGCTCGACCTCATGAAGGAGGCGGGGTTGCCCATCTCCGACAAGGTCGAAGGGGCCAACCTCGTGCTCACCGGCGAGATCCTCCGATATGCCGTGACCGAAACCCAGACCTACAAAGGGGAGCTGCGCCTCCTGCTCGAGATCCATGCCGGTGACAAGTCGGTGTGGAAGGGCATGGTCGTGGGTCGGGCCAGCCGATTCGGGCGCTCCTACAAGCCGGAGAACTACCAGGAAGTGCTGAGCGACGTCGTGGTGGAGGCGGTTTCGAGGATGCTCTCGGACCAGACCTTCCTGCGGGTGCTCTCCGGCAAGGCCATGGTGGTTCCCATCCCGGCCGCCAACTGATCGGGAAGGGCTCCGGGACGCATGCTTCTCGAGGGGCCCAGCATCCATGTCTGACCTCTCGGTCTCCGTCCCCCTTCTCCGCGCGGCATTCTGGTCGCTCGCACCCCTTCTTGGCGCTCAGGGAGACCCGTTCCTTGAGGTGAGCAGCGGGGTGCCAGACCTCGGGTTCGTCGAGCCCCTGCTCCGCCGCCGCCTCAGCCCCCTGGGTCGCGCCATGCTGCACTGCGCGGGCCGGGTGGCGGAGGGGCTGGGGCCCCTGCCTTCGGTCTTCGCCTCCCGCCACGGCGAGGTGGCGCGCTCTCTGCCCATCCTTGAGGACCTGGCCCGGGGTCTTCCCTCCTCCCCCACCCAGTTCTCCATGAACGTCCACAATGCCGTGGCGGGCGTCTGGTCCATCGCCCGGCAGGATCCCAGCCCTTCGGTTTCCCTGGCGGCCGGTCCCGAGACCTTCGGCATGGGCCTGCTCGAAGCCTTCGCCCTCCATGTCGCGGGCCCCACCCAGCCCGTGCTGTTCGTCTACGCGGACGAGCCCCTGCCTGCGCCCTTCGCGGCCTTCGCCGACCGCGAGGTGCCCCTGCACGCGGTGGCCCTGCTCATCGGCCTTCCCGCTGCGAAGCGGCTGGTGTTTGAGCGGGAGCCCGGCGGCGCCGGAGAACCGGCCCCCCTCCCCCAGTCCCTGCAGGCGCTCCAGGCCCTTCACTCCGGGCACCCCCAGGGACCCTGGGCCGAGACGGACGGGACCTGGCGCTGGGCCGTGGACTAGACCGCCATGAAGCGCTTCCTCAAGATCATCGCCAGCGGCATCGGCTTCTCGTCCCTGGGCGTGCTCGGAGTCCTGTTCTCTCTGCTGGTGCTGCCCATCCTGCACCTCCTCCCCGGGGGCCCGGAGAAGCTGCACCGGCGGACCCGCTGGTTCGTGTTCCGGTACTTCCGGGCACTGGCCGGCTTCCTAGAGTGGGCCGGCATCTTCGACCTCCGCACCGAGGCCCTGCCGCCCCGGAAGGATCTGGACGGCGTGCTCATCCTCGCCACCCACCCGGGCTACCTGGACGTGGTGATCCTCCTGTCGCTCATTGACCAGCTCACCTGTGTGGTGAAGGCCGGCATCTGGAACAACCCCCTCTTCGGATGGGTGGTCAAGGCCGCGGGCTACATCCCGGCGCTCGACCCCACCATGGTCATCGAGGAGGGCGGCAAGGCCCTGGCCCGGGGCGAGACCATCCTCCTCTTCCCGGAGGGGACCCGTACCCTGCCCGGGGAGCCCTACGCCTTCCACCGCGGGGCCGCCCACCTGGCCCTGCACTCCCGCGCGCCGATTCTGCCCATCCTGGTCGCCTGCGAGCCGCCCCTGCTGGCCAAGGGCCACCGCTGGTACGACATGCCCCGCGATCCATGCGATTATAGCTTCCGCGCCATCGCGCCCCTTGACCTGCCCTGGCCTGGCCTGATCGACCTCCCGCCGTCCCAGGCTGCCCGCAGGGTGACGGCTTGGCTCGAGGACCGGTTCAACCAGGAGATCCATGCTGCAGGACATCACGCCGCTCGACATGAAGCGGTTCATCGTCAAGACCCTTGACCTCGAGGACACCACCCCCGAGGACATCGGCGATGACCAGCCCCTGTTCGCAGGGGGCCTGGGCCTGGACTCCATCGATGCCTTCGAGCTGGGCATCGCCCTGAAGAAGGCCTATGGCCTCCAGCTGGACGGCGAGAAGACCTCGGGTTTCGCCCACCACTTCCGCACCCCGGCCACCCTGGCCGCCTTCGTTGCCACCCACCGCCAGGTGTCCCCATGAGCGCTTCCGGAGCCGCCTCCATGACCATGACCGAGCAGGACATCTTCAACAAACTCAAGGAAGTCCTCGCGGATTCCTTCCGCCTGGACCCCGAGAAGATCACGCTGGACTCCCACCTCTTCAAGGACCTGGACCTGGACAGCATCGACGCCGTCGAGCTGGCCATCCAGCTTCAGGACTTCACCGGCCGCCGCGTGAAAGCCCAGGAGTTCAAGGATGTGCGCACCGTGGGTGACGTGGTGACCACCATCCACAGGATGCTGCAGTCGTGATGCCCTTCCCCGGGGAGCTGCGGGCCAAGGCCGGAGACCCGGGGACCTTCACCCTCCAGGTGGAAGAGCACCACCCCGCCTTCGAGGGGCATTTCCCGAACGAGCCGATCCTGTCCGGCCTCATCCAGGTGGACTGGGCCATCCGCCTGGGGCGGGAGGTCTTCGCCTGCCCCGGCACCTTCCAGGGCCTGGAGCATCTCAAGTTCCAGGCCCCCATCCGCCCCGAGGAACCCCTGGAGCTTGACCTCACCTGGGATGGCGCGGCCGGGCACCTCTCCTTCCGCTATTCGGGCCGGGAGGGCCGGAAATCCCAGGGCATCGCGGTCTTCCGTCCAGTTCCATGACCGACTTCAGGCCCTGCCTCCTCGTGCCGGTGTTCAATCCCGGCCCCGCGCTGGGCCGCACCCTCCGGGCCTTGCTGCTGCACCGCCTGCCCATCTTTGTGCAGGACGACGGCAGCAACGAGGCGACCCGGCATGAACTGGAGGCCCTGGCCGAGGCGGAGCCTTTGATTCGCCTCGCCCGGTGGGAAGTGAACCAGGGCAAGGGCGCCGCCGTGGTCGCGGCCCTGCGCCGGGCCCATGCGGCGGGCTTCACCCACGGACTGCAGGTGGATGCGGATGGTCAGCACGATCCCGAGGCGGTGGGTCCCTTCCTGGTGCTCGGCGAGGCCCACCCGCACGCCGTCATCGCCGGGGTGCCCCGCTACGAGGGCCCCATTCCGCCAGCGCGGCGCTACGGCCGCTGGTTCACCCACGCCTGGGTCTGGCTGGAGACCCTCTCCTTCGCCATCGGGGACTCGCTCTGCGGCTTCCGCCTCTACCCGCTCGAAGCCGCCGTGAGGCTCGCCGGGTGCGTGGCCCTGCCCCAGCGCATGGATTTCGACACGGCCATCATCGTGCGCCTCCACTGGGCGGGCCTGCCCATCCTGAACGCCCCGGTGCGGGTCACCTACCCGGCCGACGGCGTATCCCACTTCGACGTCCTCCGGGACAACCTCCGAATCACGCGGATGCATACCCGCCTGGTCTGCGGGATGCTGCTGCGCCTGCCGCACCTCCTCGGGCGCATGGTCCGCCCCCGCACCGAGGACCCCGCCCACTGGTCCCGGATCCAGGAGCGGGGCACCGCCCTGGGCCTGCGCTTCGCGCTGTGGACCTACCGCCTCCTGGGGCGCCGGGGCCTGCGATTCATCACCGAGTTCGTGGCGGCTTACTTCTTCGTCACGGGCCGCGAGGCGCGGCGGGCCTCCCGGGACTACCTGGAGCGCCTCTTCGCCAGTTCGGGGCCCCTGCCGGAACTGCCCCGGCCGCCCCGGCTCCGGGATCAGTACCGCCACGTGCGCACCTTCGCCCTGTCCTACGTGGACCGCTTCCTGGCCTGGATGGATGCGGGAGATGCCACCGTGGACTTTCCGGAAGAGGACGCCTTCCATGCCCAGCTGGCCTCGGGCCGGGGCGCCCTGTTCCTCAGCGCCCATCTGGGCAACCTGGATATGCTGCGGGGCCTGGGCGCCCTGCGCGGCATCCAGGGCCTGAATGCCGTGGTGTATTCCGAGCACGTGGTGCGCTTCCAGGACCTGCTCAAGGAGATCAACCCGGGCTACGAGTCGAACCTCATCCACCTGCCGGAGGTGACCGTGGGCACCGCCATGGCCCTGGAGGACAAGGTGGCGAAGGGCGAGAGCCTGTTCCTAGTGGGGGACCGGCCCCCCGCCTCGGAGAATGGCCGCACGGTTCCGGTGCCCTTCCTGGGCCGTGAGGCCCCGTTTCCCGTGGGACCCATCTTCCTGGCCCACCTGCTGCAGTGCCCGGTCTACCTGTTCTTCTGCATCAAGGAGGGGGCCGCCTACCGGGTCCACATGGCGCCCTTCGCCGACCGCATCGACCTGCCCCGCCGCGGCCGGGAGGCGGCGCTGAAGGGCTGGGTGGCGCGGTATGCGGCGGCCGTGGAGGCGCACTGCCGGAGGGCGCCCTTCCAGTGGTTTAATTTCTATGATTTCTGGGGCCCGGCGACCTCCGTTCCCGCCTCGCCACCACCCACCTCTCCCACCACCTCCCCGGCCGCCCCATGACGCCCCCCCTCACCGCCGCTGTGACCCTGGAAGTCCCGTTCCATGACGTGGATTCCATGGGTATCGTGTGGCACGGCCACTACCTGAAGTACTTCGAGATCGCCCGGACGGCCCTCATGCGGCGTGTCGGCATGGACCTCGCCGAGATGAACTCCTCCGGCTGCGTCTGGCCCGTGGTCACCTGCGAGGTGAAATACCTCCGGCCCCTGCGCTACGGCCAGGCCTTCCGGGTGGAAGCCGAGCTGCAGGACCACGACTGCCGGCTCAAGATCGCCTACACCATCTCTGACGTAGTCACCGGCGAGCGGCTGACCCGCGCGTCCACGGTGCAGTTCCCCGTAGACGCCACCACCGGCGAGACCCGCTACGAGACGCCGGCGGGCCTGGTCGAAGCCATCGAGCGGGCCAGGGCATGACCGGCCCCGAGCGCTGCCACCTCTCGGCCCTGGGCCTGGTCACCGCCCTGGGCCGCGGCAAGGAGGCGGTGGCCGCGGGCCTGTTCAGCGGCACCACGACAGGACTGGTGCTGGAGGAGGGCTGGCTGCCGGACGGTCCGGCCCGGGTGGGCCGGGTGCCTGGGCTGCTGGAGGGGCTCCCCACCCGCTTCGCCGCCGACGACTCGCGCACCACGCGGCTGCTGCTGGCGGCCCTGGAGGAGATCCGGGCCGAGGTGGACCGCGAGATCGGCCGCCACGGGCGGCACCGGGTCGGTGTGGTGCTGGGCACCAGCACCTCGGGCATCGAGGCCTCCGAGCGGGCCATGGCCCACCAACTGGCCCAGGGCGTGTTCCCACCGGAATTCCACTACCGGCAGCAGGAGATCGGCCGCCTGGCCCCCTTCCTCGCTGAGCACCTGGGCCTCACGGGTCCCGCCCTGACCGTGTCCACCGCCTGCACCTCCAGCGGCAAGGCCCTCGTCACCGCCCGCAACCTGCTGCGCATGGGGCTCTGCGACGCCGTAATCACCGGGGGCTCCGATTCTCTCTGCAGGCTGACCCTCAACGGCTTTGCCTCCCTGGAATCCGCCACAGCCGACCTCTGCAACCCCATGAGCCGGAACCGCTGCGGCATCAACGTGGGCGAGGCCGCCGTGCTGTTCCTCCTCCGCCGGGAGCCCGCCGAGGTGGCCCTGCTCGGGGCCGGGGCTTCCAGCGACGCCCACCACATCTCCTCGCCCGAACCCTCGGGCCGCGGGGCGGAGGCGGCCATGCGCGCCGCCCTGGCCGAGGCTGGGCTGCCCCCCGAGGGGATCGGCTACCTCAACCTCCACGCCACGGCCACGCCAAAGAACGACGAGATGGAGAGCCTCGCCACGACCCGCGTGTTCCCTGACGGTGTGCCCTGCAGCGGGACGAAGCCCCTCACGGGCCACACGCTGGGGGCCTCGGCTGCTACGGAGCTGGCCCTCTGCTGGCTCAGCCTGCACCCGCGCTGGAACCCCGAGCGGCGGCTGCCGCCCCACCGCTGGGATGGCGAGGCGGATCCGGCGCTGCCAGCACTCAGGCTCACCACCGAGGCCAGCCGACTGGATGGCCCCCGGGTCTGCCTGTCCAACGCCTTCGCCTTCGGCGGCAACAACCTCAGCCTGATCATCGGGGCGACGCCATGAGCCCGGTGCCGCAGGTCACGGACCTGATCCTCCACCGGGGTCCCTCGATGCTTCTGGACCGCATCCTGGACGCGTCCACCACCCGCTGCCTTGCTTCGGTGCGCCTGGAGCCTGGGGCCTGGTACCTGCAGGCGGATGGCACCGTCCCCGCCTGGGTGGGCCTGGAGTGGATGGCCCAGGCCGCCGCGGCCTTCAGCGGCCACCGCCACCGTGAAGCGGGCCGAGAGCCCCGCATCGGCTTCCTGTTGGGCACCCGCGGCTACGAAGCCTTGGTCCCCAGCTTCCCGCTGGGAGCCGACCTGGAGGTGGAAGCGGAAGTGCTCTTCCTGGACGATTCCGGCCCCGGCGCCTTCACATGTGAGGTTCGCCACAAAGGCGAAACCCTTGCCCGTGCTAGGTTGAAGGCGATCGAAACCCCATGACCGCCACTCCCTCCATCCTCTCCAGACAGGTCCTCGTCACCGGCGCCAGCGGCCGCTTGGGCCGGGCCATCGCCCTCCGTCTGACCTCGGACGGCTTCCACGTCACGGCGCACTGCCACCGCCGGGTGGACGAGGCCCGGGCGCTGTGCGAAGCCATCACGGCCGCGGGCGGCAGCGCGGACTGGATCGCCTTCGACGTGGCGAATCGCGAGGAGGCCCAGGAGCAGCTCGAGGCCCGGGTGGCCACCCAGGGCCCCTACTACGGCATCGTCTGCAACGCCGGCGTCACCCGGGACGGCGCCTTCCCCGCCCTCAGCGGCGAGGACTGGGACCAGGTGCTTGGCGTCGGGCTGGACGGCTTCTTCAACGTGGTGCACCCCCTGATCCTCCCCATGATCAAGACCCGCAAGGGCGGCCGCATCGTCTGCATCTCCAGCGTCTCGGGCGTCGTGGGGAACCGTGGCCAAGTGAACTACAGCGCCGCGAAGGCCGGCCTCATCGGGGCCGCCAAGGCCCTGGCGGTGGAGGTCGCCAGCCGCGGTATCACCGTCAACTGTGTCGCGCCCGGTCTCATTGAATCCGAAATGGTGGATGAGACCGTGCTGGAGCGGGCCCTCCAGGCCATCCCCATGGACCGCGTGGGCCAGCCCGAGGACGTGGCCGCCGCCGTGGCCTTCCTGTGCTCGGACGGGGCCAGCTACATCACGCGCCAGGTGCTCGGCGTGAACGGCGGGCTGGTCTGATGCGTCGCGTGGTCGTGACCGGCATGGGCGGCGTCACGCCCCTTGGGGACAGCTGGGAGACCATCGGCCCCGCCATGGAGGCCGGCCGCAGCGGCGTGAAGACCATGGCCGCCTGGGACCAGTACCCCGAGATCCAGACCCGCCTCGGTGTCCCCATCGAGCACTTCGACGTGCCGGAGCACTACCCCCGCAAGATGGTCCGGTCCATGGGCCGGGTGGCCCTTCTGGGCGTGCGCGCCACCGAGCTGGCCCTGGCCGATGCCGGCCTCCTGGGCGATCCCATCCTGCGCAGCGGCCACACCGGCGTGGCCTACGGCTCCTCCTTCGGCAGCGTGGAGCCCATGGTGGCCCTGGGCAAGAGCCTCGCTGTGGGCCGCATCAGCGGCATCGGCGCTACCGGCTACATCCAGGCCATGAGCCACACCGCCGCCGTGAACATCGGCGTGTTCTTCGGCCTCACGGGCCGGGTCATTCCCACCAGCACGGCCTGCACCTCCAGCAGCCAGGCCATCGGCTACGCCTACGAGTCCATCCAGCAGGGTAAACAGACCGTGATGATCGCCGGCGGCTGTGACGAGCTCACCATCTACACGGCCGCCGTCTTCGACACGCTGTATGCCACCAGCCTCAAGAACGACACCCCGGAGGCCACGCCGCGTCCCTTCGACACGGACCGTGACGGCCTCGTGGTGGGCGAGGGCGGCTGCACCCTCATCCTGGAGGACCGGGAGCACGCCCTGGCCCGCGGCGCCCGGATCTACGCCGAGGTGCTGGGCTTCGGCACCAACTCCGACGGTGCCCACATCACCCAGCCCCAGAAGGAGACCATGGCCGAGACCATCCGCCTGGCCCTGGCCGATGCGAACCTGCGGCCCGAGGAGGTGGATTGGGTCAACGCCCATGGCACCGCCACGGAGCACGGCGACATCGCCGAGAGCCACGCGACCTTCGAGGTCTTCCAGCGCCCCATCCCCATCGTCTCGTTCAAGAGCTACTTCGGCCACCCGCTGGGCGCCTGCGGCTCCATCGAGGCCTGGGTGGGCATCCACATGACCCTGGCCAAGCGCATCGCCCCCACTCTGAACCTGGTGCACCCCGACCCTCGTTGCGCCGAGTTGGACTACATCCAGGCCGCTCCCCGCAGCCTGGACGCCGCCTGCTTCGTGAGCAACAACTTCGCCTTCGGGGGCATCAACACGGCCCTCATCTTCCGCTGTCCCGCCTGAACCTTGACGAACTGACGGAAATCAGGGCTCCGCGGCGCATTCGTGACCGAATCATCGGCAGGTTCACTACCATGGCTGGTGGCCTGTACTGGGGCCGGAGGTGTCTTCCATGGATGCGATCACGTCTGTCCTGCGCCGCTGCGAGATCTTCTCCGGTCTCTCTGACGCGGACCTCAGCCTCATCGCCCGTGCCGCTCGGCGCCGGGAGGCCCCGGCGGGGACGGCCCTCTTCACCCAGGGCGAACCGCGCCGAGGCGCCACGGTCATCGCCGAGGGCCGCGTGGAAATCCTCCGCGACAACGGGGACGGCCCCGAACCCGTCGTGATCCTGGGCCCCGGGGACGTGGCGGGCGAACAGTCCTTCCTGGCCGTGAGCACCCACACCGCCAGTGGCGTGGCCCTCACGCCCGTGGTGCTCCTCGACCTCGACCGCGAAACGGTCCTCGCCAACCTGAGCCAGGACGGCACCGCCGCCATCGCCGTGCTCAGCAAGGTTGCCAGCGTCCTGCACCAGCGCTTGCTCTACTCGGCTACGCCGCGCACCGGCCGCGAGCAGGCCTATGCCAGCGGCCGCACCCGCCGGGAATCCGACCTCATCGGCCCCATGGACGTGCCGGAGGACGCCCTGTTCGGGGTGCAGACCCTGCGCGCCGTGCACAACTTCCCCATCACCGGCACGCCCACCAGCCACTTCCCCGCCATGATCCGGGCCCTGGCCATGGTCAAGCAGGGCGCCGCCCGGGCCAACGCCCGCCTGGATCTGCTGGAGCCCGCCATCGCAGAGGCCATCGATCGCGCCTGCCAGGAGATCATCGACGGCCACTGGCACGGCCACTTCCCCACGGACATGGTGCAGGGCGGCGCCGGCACCTCCACCAACATGAACGCCAATGAGGTCATCGCCAACCGGGCCCTGGAGCTGCTGGGCCACAAGCGCGGCGAGTACGCCTTCTGCCATCCCAACGACCACGTGAACCTGGGCCAGAGCACCAACGACGTCTATCCCACGGCCCTGCGCCTCACCACCATCTTCATGCTGAAGAGCCTCCTGGAGGCCATGGACCGCCTGAAGGCCGCCCTGCACGCCAAGGGCAAGGAATTCTCCACCGTGATCAAGATGGGCCGCACCCAGCTGCAGGACGCCGTGCCCATGACCCTGGGCCAGGAGTTCGAGGCCTACGCGGTCACCACGGGCGAGGACATCCAGCGCCTGCGGGAGACCGCCAGGCTGTTCCTGGAGGTGAACATGGGCGGCACGGCCATCGGCACGGGCATCTGCGCCGATCCCCGCTACCCCGAAGTGGTGGTGGAGGAGCTGCGGAAGGTCACGGGCCTTGACATCGTGCTGGCGGAAAACCTGGTGGAAGCGACGCCGGATACCGGCGCCTTCGTCATGTTCTCCGGCGTGGTCAAGCGCGCCGCCGTGAAGCTCAGCAAGATGTGCAACGACCTCCGCCTGCTCAGCAGCGGCCCCCGCTGCGGCTTCGGCGAGCTCAACCTGCCCGCCATGCAGCCCGGCAGCAGCATCATGCCCGGCAAGGTGAACCCCGTGATTCCCGAGGTGGTGAACCAGGTGGCCTTCTCGGTCATCGGCAACGACCTCACCATCACCCTGGCCGCCGAGGCGGGCCAGCTCCAGCTCAACGTTATGGAGCCCGTCCTCGCCTACGCCCTGGCCACCAGCATGCGCACCCTCACGGCGGCCGTGAACGTGCTCACCACCAAGTGCATCGTGGGCATCACTGCCAACCGCGAGCGCTGCCTGGACCTGGTGGAGCACAGCATCGGCATCGTCACCGCCGTCATGCCCGCCATCGGCTACAAGCGCGCCACGGAGGTGGCCAAGGAGGCCCTGGAGACCGGCATCCCCGTGCGGGAGCTCATCCTCCGCAAGGGCTGGCTGACCCCTGCCGAACTGGACGAGGCCTTCAGCCTCGAGGCCATGACCCAGCCCCGGCCCATTCGCTGACCGGCTTGCCGAAACCCCTTCCGCCCGAGGTACTTGTCGTGCTCCTCCGCCTCTGCTCCGCCCTCGTCCTGCTCGTCCTCGTAGGCTGCACCGCCCCCCACGTGGTGCCTTCCTCCCAGGACAGGAACTTCCGGTTGTCCGACCTCCGGACCCAGAGGGTCGCCGTATTCCCCATTGCCACGGTGGATCTGGACGAGAGCTCCTCAAAGACCGTCGCGGGGGAGTACAAGGGTCGGAGTGCCTTCCTGGATGCCCTCTCCGCCAAGTTCTCTGCCCGTCTGGTGGGGCTCTGTAAGGAATCCTCCCTGGGCAGCGAACGGGTGCTCGCCATTCTTTCGGCAACCGAGACCACCAGGCCGTTCCTGGATCCATCCAAGGTCCTAGGGGCCCAGGACCCGAACAACCGGTTCGCCGAGGGCGCGAGCCCGGCCGCCTTGGCGGCGTTGAGCGAGCTGCCGGACCTCAGGGGCATCCGGTATGCCGTCATCGCCAGGGACCTCGGCATTGGTCGCCAGTGGAGCACTCACACCACCGCAGGTGGGGGCTTTGTTTCTGCCGGTCCCGGTGGGGGCACCTTCGTGGGCGGGGGGTCCAGTTCTTCCGCCAAGACCAGTGCCCGGCTGCGTCTGGCCATCGTGGACCTGGAGGCCAAGGCCGTCGTCTGGGATGGCTCGGTCTTCGCGGACGCCTCCAGCACCTTCATGAAGGCCACGGCCCTGCACGAGGTGGAAGAGGACCTCACGGCCCATTTCATCAATGAAATCCTGGGGATTAAGTAACCTGCTCCCACTCCGGTAAACTGACGGCAGATCCCCACCATCGGCCGCCAGCTTTTATACCCGGGAGCCCCCATGTCCCTCGAAAAGAAGATCGAGCTGTTGAAAGCCAAGCACGCCCAGGCCCTGGCCGGCGGAGGCGAGGCCCGGGTCCAGAAGCAGCACGAGGGTGGCAAGCTCACTGCCCGCGAGCGGGTGGCGGCCTTCCTCGACGAGGGCTCCTTCGAGGAGATGGACGCCCTCATGGTCCACCGAAACTGGGGGGTGGAAAAGATCCCAGGCGACGGCGTGGTCACCGGCTTCGGCCGCGTGGACGGCCGTCCGGTGGCCATCTTCGCCCAGGACTTCACCGTGTTCGGCGGCTCCCTGTCGGAGGCCTACGCCAAGAAGATCTGCAAGGTCATGGACCTGGCCATGAAGGTGGGTTGCCCCGTCATCGGCCTCAACGATAGCGGCGGTGCCCGTATCCAGGAGGGTGTGGTCTCCCTGGGCGGCTACGCCGACATCTTCCTGCGCAACACCCTGGCCAGCGGCGTCATCCCCCAGATCAGCCTCATCATGGGCCCCTGCGCCGGCGGCGCCGTCTACAGCCCCGCCATCACCGACTTCATCACCATGGTGAAGGGCACCAGCTACATGTTCGTGACGGGCCCCGACGTCATCAAGGCCGTCACCCACGAGGAGGTCACCAAGGAGGAGCTGGGCGGCGCCTCCACCCACAGCGCCAAGAGCGGTGTGGCCCACTTCGTGTGCCAGAGCGACCTCGCGGCCCTGGCCCACACCCGCGAGCTGCTCTCCTTCCTGCCCAGCAACAACCTGGGCGAGGCGCCCCGCCGCGCGCCCAAGCGAGAGATGCCCCTGGAGAATCCAGACCTGGACAAGGTGGTGCCGGATGACCCCAGCAAGCCTTACGACATCCGCGACATCATCAAGGGCGTGGTGGATGACGCCCACTTCTTCGAGGTGCACGAGGCCTTCGCGCCCAACCTCGTCGTGGGCTTTGCCCGCATCGAGGGCCGCAGCATCGGCATCGTGGCCAACCAGCCGGCCTTCTACGCCGGCGTGCTGGACATCGCCTCTAGCGAGAAGGGCGCCCGCTTCGTGCGCTTCTGCGACGCCTTCAACATCCCGCTCATCACCTTCGAGGACGTACCGGGCTTCCTGCCGGGCGTGACCCAGGAGCACGGCGGCATCATCCGCCACGGCGCCAAGCTGCTCTTCGCCTTCTGCGAGGCCACGGTGCCCAAGATCACCGTCATCACCCGCAAGGCCTACGGCGGTGCCTACTGCGTGATGGCCAGCAAGCACATCCGCACGGACTTCAACTTCGCCTACCCCACCGCCGAAATCGCCGTGATGGGCGCCGAAGGCGCCATGAACGTGCTGCATGGCAAGTCCATCGCCATCGCCCCGGACCCCGTCGCCAAGAAGGCCGAGCTGGTCGCCGAGTACAACGAGAAGTTCGCGAACCCCTACATCGCCGCCGAGTTCGGCTTCATCGACGAAGTAATCCTGCCCCGGGAGACCCGCCTGAAGCTGGTGAAGGCCCTCGCCTTCCTTGAGACCAAGCGCGACAGCATGCCCCCCAAGAAGCACGGGAACATTCCCCTGTAGGGCACCCCCAGGCAGCGGTAGGATGCGGGAGCCAACCCCGGAGTGTTCATGCGCCACCTTGCCTGTTGCCTGCTGGCCCTCCCCCTGCTCGCCCAGGGCCTCGACGAAGCCACCTTCAGGGGCGACCCCAGGAAGCTAGCCGGCACCTGCGCCGACCGGGCCCGCCTGCTCCGCCCCAAGGACGGGAAGATGCTGGCCGAGTACGGGCGGTCCTTCTTGGCCGCAGGCGAGCGCGCCAAGGCCGAGGAGTGCTTCATGGCGGCCCGGATCGAGAAGGCCCGGGACGCCGACATCCACCGCCTGATCGCCATGGCCTGGCTGCGCGCAGGGCAGCGCACCGAAGCCCTGAAGGCCATCGCCGACATGCAGGTGGCCGATCCCAAGGATCGGAACGCCTTCACCCGGGCCGCCGTGAACCTGCAGGACGGGGGCCTCGCCAAGGAGGCGGACAGCCTCATGGAGCGGGCCTGGATCCTGGATCCCTCGGACTGGCAGAACTGCGTGGCCTTCGGCCGCAGCTGCCTCCGGAAAGCCCGGCGGGACACCGCCGCCAAGTGGTTCGCCCGGGCCAGCCAGGCCAAGCCCCAGGAGGAGCGGATGTGGAATGCCATTGCCCTCGCCTATGCTGACCACGGCGCTGAGCCCATCTAGGAGCCCATCCATGCGAGCTGTCCTGTTCGCCCTCACCGCCCTCTCCCTCGCCGCCCAGGCGCCCGCTCCGGCCGCCTTCGACGAGGCCTTCTTCAATGGCGACCGCCGCGTGATCCTGCAGGGCTGCGCCGACAAGGCCCGGTCCCTCAAGCCCAAGGACGCGAAGTACCTCGCCGAATGCGGCCGGGCCTACCTTGCGGCCCTGGACAAGCCCAAGGCGGAGGCGGCCTTCAGGGAGGCCGAGGGCCGGGAGTCCAAAGATGGCCAGGTGTTGCGCCTCATTGCGCAGGCTTGGCTGAAGCACGGCTACAAGACCGAGGCCCTGGAGGGCTACGAGAAGATCGTCCAGCGCGATCCCAAGAACAAGGACGCCATCACCCAGGCCGGCGTGGACCTCGCGGAAGTGGGCCTGGTGAACGAGGCCGAGCGCTACATGGGGGTGCTGGCCACCCTGGAGAAGGGTGACTGGGAGCGCTTCCTGCTGTTCGGGCGCGCCCTGTTGGTGGCCGGCCAGCGCAAGAAGGCGGCCTTCTGGTTCGCCCGCGCCGCGGCCCTGAAACCCAACGAGGAGAAGCTGTTCCTCGAGATCTCTCGCACCTTCGCCGAGACCCAGAGCGTGATGTAGTCCTCAACCCGACAGGGTCAGGACCGTAGCCCGGTCTTCCAGGAGAATGCATGCCCACGTGGCTTACCAAGTGCTTCATCAACAAGCAGGGTGTGGTCCGCAGCGGCTGGAAGGTGCTGGGCTTCTTCCTGGTGCTCATGGTGCTGGGGGGGATCCTCGCGGGTCTGAGGCGCCTCGGCCTGCGGCATGGGCTTGGCATCTGGATGGGCGTTCTGCTGGTTTCCCTGGCGAGCTACATCTGTGTGCGCATCGAAGGGCGTTCTTTTGGCAGCCTGGGGCTCCTCCCCGGGCGGCGATGGCTGCTCGAATTCCTGGCGGGCACTCTTGGGGGCATCCTCCTGATCCTGGTGACGGCGCTCCTGGTGCAAGGCCTGAACGGTTTCCACTGGGTGCGCGCGGCAGACGTGGGAGCCCGTCAACTCCTGTACGCAGCCTGGATGTTCCTGGGGGTGGCCTTCAACGAGGAGATCCTGGCCCGCGGCTTTCCCTTCCAGCGCCTGGTCGAGGGCGCGGGCACCTGGGTGGGCCAGCTGGTCTTCGCGGCGATCTTCGCGGTGGGGCACTGGGGCAACCCCGGCATGCACGGCGCCACCAAGGCCTGGGCCACCCTGAACATCGGCCTGGCGGCCATCTTGCTCGGCTTCTGCTACCTGCGGACCCGCGGCCTGGCTCTGCCCATCGGCGTGCACCTCGGATGGAACTGGGCCCAGGGCAGCCTGCTCGGCTTCGGCGTCAGCGGCACCACGGACATCAAGGGCTTCTGGTCGCCCGTCTTCCACGGCCGCCCAGAGTGGCTCACGGGCGGCGCCTTCGGCCTGGAGGCCAGCCTGCCGTGCGCCCTCGTGTGCGGCGCAGTGATTCTGCTGCTGTGGCGCTGGAAGGGCTCGGCTCCTACCGGCGATGCTTCCACTGCTTCGGCGTCTTGATCCCGGCCCCCATCACCAGGCGCATCTCGCTTGTGGGGACGAAGCCCATGCGCTGGTAGAGGCCCTCGGCTTCGAGGCTCGCGTGCAGCTCCACGATCTCGAGGCCTAGGTCCCGGGCCAGGTCCAGGGCAGCGTCCGTGAGGCGGGCGGCTAGGCCACGGCGGCGGTGGGAGGGCTCGGTGTAGACATTGAACAGGTAGCCCCGCACAGATAGGGGCGTCACCGGCGTCGGCAGCGTGTCCTTCATGAGCATCAGCACGCTGGCGACGATGCGGCCCTGCTCCTCCAGCACCAGACCTCTGCACTGGCCCGTCACCAGCCAGCCCCGCAGCTGATTCCGGAAGGCCTCCGCCATGCGCTTGAGGGCCTCCTCCGAACCCATCTCCATGTCGCGGAACATGGCGACACGGTGGGCCACGTGGGTCTCGAGGTCGGCGGGCTTGGAGGGGCGCAGGGTGGGGGTCGGCGTCGGGCTCATGCGAACAGTGTAGGCCGTTGCGGCCCTTTGATTCGAGCCTTTCCATACCGCCCATCTCTGGAATCTGCCGGTAAATTCCCGCGGGCAACCGTGGGCGTCCGGGGTGGTCCCCAGGCGGTATCCTGGGCCATGCACTACGCGGCGCTCGCCTCCGGTTCCAAGGGGAACTGCCACGCCCTGTCCGAAGGCGGGCGGACGCTGCTCATCGACGCAGGCATCTCCCTGCGCCAGATCCGCCAGCGCCTGGACGGGTTGGGCCTGCAGGGCGGCGAGGTCCGGGCCATGGCCCTGACCCATGAGCACTCCGATCACGTGGGGGCTCTTGGTGTCATCCTCCGCCGCACGGATTGGGCCATCCTCGCCACGCCGGAGACCCGGCGGGCCGCAGAGTGGGCCCAGGGCGTCCAGATTCCCGCGGAACGGTGGATCGAGCTGGACGCGGGCCGGGCCCTGGACTGGGAGGGCTGGCGCGTCCTGCCCTTCGCCCTCCCCCATGATGCCGCCGACCCCGTGGCCTTCCGCGTCGAGGCCGGCGGCGTCGCCTGCGCTGTAGTCACGGACCTGGGGCACCCCACGGCCCTGGTGGCCGACCACCTGCAGGACCTGGACCTGCTGGTGCTGGAGGCCAACCATGACGTGGACATGCTCCGCGAGGGCGACTACCCGCCCCAGCTCAAGGCCCGCATCCTGAGCCGAGTGGGCCACCTCAGCAATGCCGCCATGGCCGAGCTGCTGGCCCGGGTCTGCTCACCCCGTCTGCAGGCCCTCGTCCTCGCCCACCTCAGCGAATCCAACAACCATCCCGACCTAGCCCGCTTCGCGGCGGAGGAGGTCCTGCGTGGCACCTCCATCGCCCTGCACGTGGCCCACCAGCGGGAACCCCTGAGCCTGTCCGCCGCACCCGCCTGAGAGCCCCCATGTTCCGACCTGCCCTCGCCCTGCTCCTGCTCGCTTTCGTCGGCCCTCTTGCCGGCCAGACCCCGCCCCCCCTGAAAGAGGTGGTGGAGCGTTTCGACGCCGCGCAGGCCCAGGCCCAGACCCTGCAGTGCCCCTTCACCCTCACCCTGCGCCGGGCCCTGCTGAGAACCCCTTCGGTCACCAAGGGCACCATGTACCTCCAGGGTTCCGAGTTCGCCCACTTCGCCTTCCAGCCCCCCGAAGACCTCATCCTGCACCTCACCCCCAAGGCCCTCATCTCCTACAGCCCCGAGGCCCGCGAGGGCGAGCTGATGAAGATCGGCATCATCAAGAACTCCGACCGCAAGTTCCTGGGTCTGGGGCAGAAGCTCAGCTACCTCTCCGACTATTTCCAGATCTCGCTGAGCGAGGCCAAGGACAGTCCCAATACCTGGTTCCTGGCCCTCGCCCCCCGCACCCTTTCGCTGCGCAAGCGGATGCAGGCCCTGAACCTCTGGGTTGACAAGGAGACCTGGCTGCCGCGCCAGATCCAGTGGATCGAGCGCAGCGGCGATTCCTGGTTCCTGGAACTGGGCCCACTGAGGATCAACCAGGCCCTGCCGGCCGGGGTCACTGGGTTCAAGCTGCCGGAGGGCATCCCCCTGCGCAGTGAATTCAGCTTCTTCGCCACACGCAAGAAGTAGGTACACTTCAACAGCTTCACGGGGGCTCGATGATTGTGGTGTGCCCGGCCTGCCAGGCCCGCTTCCAGTACGACGACAGCCGCTTCGGGACTGTCCGGAGCAAGCGGTTCAAGTGTCCCAAGTGCAGCCATGTCTTCGAAGTCGCCAACCCCGCCCTCGCCGCGCCCCTGGACGGAACCCTCGCCCATCCCATGCCGGCCTTCATGCCCGAGGCCGAGCCCACGCCCCCGACCCCCCTTCCAGCTGCCCGCACCACCGCCAAGCGGGATCGCGAAGCCATGCTGGTGGCCGCCGGCCTCCATGTGCCGGGCATGCCCCCGGGCCTGAAGTTCACCCTGGCCTTCCTCACGGGCCCCCACGCCTCCACCGTGCAGGGGCTCGAGCAGCCCCAGATCGTCATCGGCCGGGAGGAGGGTGATGTCATCACGCGGGATCCCGAGACCTCCCGCCGGCACGCCCTGCTGGAGATCCACCGGGACGGCACCGTGTGGATCAGCGATCAGCAGTCCACCAACGGCACCCTGGTGAACGGCGAGCGCATCACGGGCCCCGTCCAGCTCGTCAGCCAGCAGGAGTTCACCTGCGGGAACAGCACCTTCATGCTGCTGGTGCGCAACACGGAAGAATTCTCGCTGCACTGACCTCGAAAGAACCCATGACCACCGATCCCTACGCGCCCTACCTCCGCCAGGCGGATGATCTCTTCGCCCAGGGGGAGGTCGTCAAGGCGGGACAGATCTGGCAGGCCATCCTCAAGCAGCAGCCCACCCACCTGGTAGCCCGGGAGCACCTGCTGGCCGTGAAGCAGCACCTCCTGGCCCTCCGGGAGGCGGAGGCCGCCACCCAGGCCGCCCCACCCGAGCCCGCGTCCAAGCCGGCGGCTGTGGCGGCCCCGGAGCCGCCGCCCGCTCCGGCCCCTATGCCCGCGCCGATCCCGGCTCCGGTGCCAGCCGATCCCCGCTCCACCTCGCCGGAGGCGGCCCTGGCCTCCGGGGCAGAACCGCCCAAGGTGACCACGGGCCAGTTGGACCCCGAGCGCCTGCTGGCCGAGGGCTGCACCCTCTACGACATGGGCCAGCTCCAGGATGCCCTGAAGAAGTGGGAGCAGGTCCTCGCGCTGGACCCGGACCACGGCCTCGCCCGGGGCTACGCCAATGGGGCCCGCCGCGAGCTGGGCCTGGGGCCCCTCCACGCCGAGCCCGCCCCGGTCGCCGTGTCCGTGGCGGCCCACCACGCCGACGAGGACATCGACAAGCTGCTGCGGGAGGCTGTCCAGCTCTACGACATGGGGTTGACCGAGGAGGCCATCACGAAGTGGGAGCGGATCCTCGCCCTGGAGCCCGAGCGGCACGAGATCGAGGGCTACCTGCGGGAGGCCCGCAAGGAAGTGGGCCAGGCCACCGCGGCCGCTGCTACGCCCGCCCCAGCCCCCGCCGCCCCGGTGGAAGCCGAGAGCCTGGACCTGAAGCTCCGGCAGGCGGAGCACCTGCTCACCCTCCAGCGCCACGAGGAGGCCGCCTTCACCTTCCAGCAGGCCCTGCGCCTGGATCCCGGCAATGCCCGGGCCCTGAACGGCCTGGAGCGCTGCCGGAAGCCCGCCGGCCGGCCCGCTCCGGAATCACGCCCCGCGGCTCCGGTCATGACCCTGGATGCCCAGGGCCGCATCGCCATGGCCGACGAGGAGCAGCCCGCCTTTAGCGAGCCCCAGGGCGTCGAGCCCCCAGCCGCCCTGCAGGTGGCCACGCCCGCGCCACGCGTGGGCCCCAGCCTGCCCGAACGCCTGCGTGGCGCCACCGAGCTGCTGCCCTGGCTGAGGGAACCCAGAATCCTGGTCGCCATCGGCGGGGGGCTGGTGGCCCTGATCGTGGTGCTGGCTGTCATCCACAGCTACCGCAAGGACCAGGCCCTGAAGGAGGAGGTCCGCCGCGCGCGGGCCGCCGCCGTGGCCCCCGTGGCCCAGCAGGCACAGGCCCCGGACCTGACCGAGTCCCCCGCCGCCCTGCGGCAGGAGGCCGAGACCGCCCTGGGCACGGACCCCCTGCGCGCCTACCTCAGGGCCGAGGCCCTGGTCAAGACCAGCCCCGGCTACGCCGCCGGCCCCCAGCTGCTGGAGAAGGCCCGGGCCGGCCTCTCGGGCGGCGTCAGCGGGGCCAGCCTGCCCGAGTTCCAGAAGCACCTGCAGAACGGCGACCTTGAGGCTGCCCGCAAAGTGATGGATGCCTTGCTGCGGGCCCAGCCGGACAGCGCGGACCTGCGCGGCCGGGCCGGGCGCCTGCACCTCACCCTCTGCTTCGCCCATGCCAGCCAGGCCAAGTGGGACGAGGCCGAGGAGGACCTGCTGCGGGGCCGGGCCCTCTTCCCTGGCGACAAGACCTGGCAGGTGCGCCTGAAGCTGCTGGAGAAGGTGAAGGCCTTGCCCAAGGAGCAGCGGCCCGCCTGGATCGCCCTGCTGGGTTAAGGGAGCCAGATCTCCGGCGGCACAGGATGGCTCAGGAAGTGGGTCATGCCTTCGTTCCGGCCGTAGGCGCCGGTGCTGCCGAAGGCGAGCAGGTCCCCTGCGGCCAGCTCTGGCAGGCGCACCTCTCCCAGGCGATCTAGGCTCGTGCAGAGGGGCCCGGCCAGCGTATAGGGCACCGTGCCCTCGCCCTTGCCCACGGTCTTCACGGGGAAGGGCTCGCCCGTGAGCAGGGGGCGGAGCAGGTGGTTGATGCCGCCTTCGAGGATGGCGAAGCGGGTGCCGCGGCTCTCCTTGATCCGCACCACCCGAGCCAGGTAGGTGCCACAGGGCCCCGCCAGGAAGCGGCCTGGTTCCAGGATCAGCTCACCCGTGAACCAGGGGTGCCGCGCCAGCAGTTCCGCGTGACCCCGGCCCAAGGCCGCGAGGTCCAGGGGGGTCTGTTCCAAGGCGTAGGGGATGCCGAGGCCGCCGCCCAGGTCGATCTGCTCGAAGGCGAGGCTGTGCGTTTCCGACAGACGCTGCGCCAGGGTCAGCACCGCGCCGTGGATGGCCAGCAGCTTCGCCGCGTCGCGCTGGTTGCTGGCGGCGAACACGTGCAGGCCACGGATGCGGACATGGCGAAGGTACGCGGCCTTCTGCAGCAGGGCGGGCACGTCCTCCTCGTCCACGCCGAAGGCCGAGGGCCCGCTGCCGCCGATGATGCGGTTGCCCTCGTCGATGGCGAAGGCCGGGTGCACCCGCAGGTTCACGGGGGTCTCGCGGTCTACCAGCGTGTCGATCCGTGCCAGGTCCTCGAAGCCCTCGGCCTGAACCCGCACGCCCATGGCCAGGGCCTTGCGCAGCTCCGCCTCCCGCTTGCCCGGGCCCGCGAAGAAGGTGCGGCCCGGCGGCAACCTCAAGGCTTCGACCCGCTCCAGCTCACCGATGGACGCACAGTCAAAGCTAGCCCCCAGGGCCGCGAAGCATTCCAACAGGTCCGGGTACGGGTTGGCCTTCACCGCGTAGGCCACGCGCACCCGTGGGGGCAGCACGGTACGCAGAGAAGTGAATTGCTCAGTCGCGGCCGCACCGCAGTAAGCGAAGCTGGGCGTGCCCTGGGCCTCCGCCAGGGAGCGGCAGGTGGCGTCGCCGAGAGGAAAGAGGCGCGTCATCATGTTTTCCAATACGGCGCCAGCCTTCTCACGCCTTCCCGCAACTCTTCAGGCGTCGCGGCGAAGCTCAGGCGGGCATGGCCGCGGCCGCCTTCGCCGAAGGCGAGGCCGGGGATGAGCACCACCTTGGCTTCGTCGCGCAGCTTCAGGCAGAAGGCCAGGGGATCGGCGTGGGCCGCGGGGGGCAGAGGCATGAAGTGGTAGAAGGTGCCATCGGGCGGAGTCACGGCGTGGCCCAGCTCCTCACGCAGGGCCTCGGCGAGGGCCTGCCAGCGCAGCTGCACGGCGGACCGTGCCTCGGCCAGCACGGTATCGGAGTGTTCGAGGAGGGCCAGTGCGGCCCACTGGGCGGGTGTGGCGGTGCCGGTGACCGCGTAGCCGTGCACGGTGCGGGCGGGCACCAGCCAGGCGGGATCGCCCACGGCCCAGCCCACGCGCAGTCCCGGCGCGCCCCAGCCCTTGCTCACGGAGCTGGTCACCACGCCGCGGTCGGTGACGTCCCGCAGGCTGGGGGCCCGCACGCCGAAGTGCAGGTCGCGGTAGACCTCGTCTGAAATCACCAGCACGCCCCGGGCCGCGCAGGCCTCGGCCACGCGCTTCAAGGCCGTGAGGTCGCCGCCGCCGCCCGTGGGGTTCGAGGGCAGGTTGAGGATCACGGCGGAAGCATCGGGCGTCGCGTCGAGCACGCGGATCAACTCGTCGGCGTCCAGGCGGAAGCGGTCCGCGGAGAGCCGGTAGGTCAAGGGCTCCGCACCGGCCATGCGGGCCAGGGCGGGGTAGGCCACGAAACCGGGATCGGGCATCAGCACCTTGGTGCCGGGCTCTACCCAGGCCTGGAACAGGGAGAACAGCGCCCCCTGTGAGCCGGTGGTGATGAGCACCTCATCCACGTGGGCACCATGGAAGGCGGCCACGGCCTTGCGCAATTCCATCAGGCCCACGTGGGGCACGTAAGCACAGGGGCCGGGCTCGCGGAGGAGGGCCTTGCGCGCCACCTCCGGCAGGTCCCAGGTGGGCTCGCCCAGGCCCAGGGGGATGGCCCCGGGCGGCGTGCCATCCGTGATGGCACGGATGGGCGAGGGCTTCAGCAGGGACAGGCGGGAGGCGGGCTTCATGGCATCTCTCGGTGGGGCCTGGACGGGGCTACCTCAGCGCCAGTTCCAGGGCGGTGGCCGCGTCGGTCTTGTCATCGCGGTACTTCACGATACAAGGCGCAGCCAGCTGCAGTCCGTGAGCCTTGGCAAAGTCGCCCGAGGCGGGACGGGAACCCGGCACCACCACGGCGCCCTCAGGCACCTCCTGGCGCAGCTCTCGGCCGTTCACCAGGTCGTAGATGATGCTGCTCCCCGTGATCACCACGCCCGAAGCAAGCACGGCGCGCTTGCGCACCACGATGCCCTCGAAGAGACCCACGAGGCCCCCCACGAAGGCGTCGTCCTCCACGATCACGGGGCGAGCGCCCGCAGGCTCCAGCACGCCGCCGATCTGGGCTGCCGCGGACAGGTGGACGCGCTTGCCGATCTGGGCGCAACTGCCCACCAGAGCGTGGCTGTCCACCATGGTGCCCTCATCGACATAGGCCCCCACGTTCACGTAGGCCGGAGGCATGAGCACCACGCTGCGGGCGAGGTGGGCCCCGCGCCGCACGGCAGAGCCGCCCGGGACGAGGCGCACGGCATCTTCCAGCCCGAAGTGGCGGGGCGGATAGGCGGTCTTGTCGAACATGGGGAAGCCCGGGCCGGGCATCTCCATCAGGCTGGTGCGGCGGAAGCCACAGAGGATGGCCTGCTTCACCCAGGCGTTCGTTTGCCAGGTGCCATCCTCCTGGCGTTCGGCGGCGCGGATGAGCCCCTTCTCGAGCGCCGCCACCAGCAACTGGTGCATGGCGGGAGCCTTGGGGTCGGTCAGCAAGCACTCGGGCGACTGGCTGAAGAAACTTCGAATGGAATCCACATCGACGACCATCACTTGACTCCAGGAATCGTGCCGTCGGCGGCGAGGCAGAGCGCCTCGGCCACGAGCGTGCGGGTGGCCGCCGAGGCGGGCATGAGGGGCAGGCGCACGTTGTCTTCGCCGATGCCCAGCAGCTTGAGCGCCGCCTTCAACGGAATGGGATTGCTCTCCACGAACAGCGCGTCCATGAGGGGCAGCAGCTGCTGATGCAGGCGCAGGGCCTCCAAGGTGTTGCCCCGCCGGGCCGCGGCGATCATGGCGGCGGTCTCGCCGGGCAGGACGTTTCCCAGGACGGACACCAGGCCCGAGGCGCCTACGGCCATGGCCGCCAGGGCCAGGTTGTCATCGCCGGAGAGCAGGGTCTTCCCGGGGGGCAGGGTGCGGGCCACCTCGGCGATCTGGGCGAGGCTGCCGCTGCTCTCCTTCACGGCCACCACCTGGGGGTTCTGCCACAGCCGCATCAGCACGGCGGGCGTCACGTTCAGGCCCGTGCGGCCCGGCACATTGTAGGCGATGAGGGGGAAGCCCGGCGCGGCCTCGGCGACGGCGGCGTAGTGGGCCACCAGCCCATCGGGGTTCGGCTTGTTGTAATAGGGGGTCACCACCAGGGCCCCTGCGGCGCCCAGGGCCTGGGCCCGCTTCGTCATGGCCGCGGCCTGGCGGGTGGCATTGTGGCCCGTGCCCACAATGACGCGGCGGCCGCTGCTCTCCTCCAGACAGGCGGCGATGATGGCATCCCGCTCCGCATCCAGCAGGGTCGAGGCCTCGCCCGTGGTACCCAGGGGCACCAGGGTGTCCACGCCACCGGCCACCACGTGGCGCACCAGCTTGCGGAAGGAGGGCAGGTCCACCTCGCCTGCGGGCGTGAAGGGCGTGGCCAGGGCGACGGCGAGGCCGGATAGATCGAGGGTCATGGCTTGCCTCCAAACACAAACAGGGGATCAAGCAGGTCGGCGGCCAGGTCATCCATGGTGAACAATCCCTTGCGCCCGTGCAGCCACCGGGCCGCCGCCAGGGCGCCCTGGGCGAAGGGGGCTCGGGAGCGCGCCTTGTGGGTGAGCTCGAGCACCTCGGCCGGGGCGTCCAAGCCCACGTTGTGGGTGCCGAACTCCGCCCCCGCGCGCACCACGCCGATGTTCAGCTGGTGGAGGGCCGGCGTACCCAGGGTCCACTCGGTCTTGCGGGGACAACCCGCCATAAGGGCCGCGGCCAGGGTCTTGGCGGTGCCCGAGGGGGCGTCGGCCTTCAGGCGGTGGTGGTGCTCCACCAGATAAGGATCCCGGGCCGGATCCAGGGCGGCGAAGCGGCCCATGACCGTGGCGAGGCGGGCCATGAAGGCCACTGTGATTGAGAAGTTCGAGGAGGTGAGTACGCCAATGCGACCGACTACACGGGCCTCCAGATCCGGCAGCGTCCAGCCAGTGGCCCCGATCACCAGGTCCGTGCCGGTCTCCAGGGCCCAGTCCAGGTGGGCTTCCACGGCCTCAGCCACGCTGGCGTCGATGGCCACATCCACGGGCCCCGTGGGGGAGTCACCCTGGTCCACCTGCCAAGTGAGACCGTCAGGCGCCTCCGTGGCGATGGCCGAGCCCAGGCGGCCCCGCCCGAAGAGGCCAATGCGGAGGGCGCTCAAGGCGCCCCCACCAGCACGCGATGCAGGCGGCGCAATGCCTCGGCGGTGCTCTCCTCTTTGACCACGAGGCTGAGGTTGATCTCGTTGGCGCCCATGCTGATCATCTCGACGTTGATGTCGCCCAGGGCCGTGAGCAGCTTCGCGCCCAGGCCCGGCGTTGACTTCAGCCGCTCGCCCACGGCCGCGATGATGGCGCGGCGCTCGTGAATCTCCACGGTGGCGAAAGCCGCGAGGTCCTCGAGCAGGGCCTTGAGGGGCTCCTCCGCCTCGACGGTGAGGGAGACGCTGACTTCGGCGGTGGCCACCAGGTCGACGCTCACGCCACGGCGGCCGAACACCTCGAAGAGCCTGGCCAGAAAGCCGCTCTGCGCCAGCATCCGTGTGCTGCTCACGGTGAGCACCGTCACGGGCCCCCGGCTGGCCAGGGCCGTGATGGGCCGCCCCGTGCGAACTTCCGCCGAGATGGTGGTGAAGCGACCCTCGGGCTTATGGGTGTGCCGCACCGTCACGGGGATGCGGGCTTCCACGGCGGGCTGGATGGTGGCCGGGTGGAGCACCTTGGCGCCGAAGGCCGCCAACTCCGCGGCCTCGGCGAAGCTCAGGTCGGGGATGGGCAGGGCTTCGGGCACGATGCGGGGATCACAGGTGAGCACGCCTTCCACGTCGGTCCAGATCTGCACTTCCTCCGCGGCCAGGGCCGCGCCGAAGAGGGCCGCGGAATAGTCACTGCCGCCGCGCCCGAGCGTCGTGGTGAGGCCATCCTCTGTGGCGCCGATGTAGCCCTGGGTGACCACGGCCCGGCCTGCGCCCAGCAGGGGCTTCATATGCTCCGCCGCCAGGTCGCGGATGGCGTTCTGCTGGGGCACGGCCTCGCCGAACACCTCGTCCGTGCGCAGCACCGTGCGGGCATCCACCCAGACGCCGCCCACAAAGGCCGCGAAGATCCGCGTGGAGAGCCGCTCGCCCAAAGAGGCGATGGCATCCATGCTGCGGGGGCTCAACTCGCGGAGCAGGGCCACGCCGCGCAGCAGCAGCTCCAACTCCCCGAAGAGATCCGTCAGGGCCACATCCAGGGCCTCGGGCACGGCGCCCGCGAAGAGCTCCGAAGCGGCCTGGCGGTGGGCGGCCATGAGGGCCCGCTGACGCTCCATGGCCCCGGCCAGGTCCCCGGCCTCCGCTGCCTTGGCCGCAGCGAAGAGGCCATTCGTGGTCTTGCCCATGGCCGAGAGCACCACCAGGGGCGCCTTGGGAAGCGCCGCCGCCACCAGCCCCGCCACCTGCCGCATGCAGGCGGCGTCCGCGACGCTGCTGCCACCGAACTTGAGGACGATCATCGGAGGTACCCCTTCGCATGAGCCAGCTCGGCGTTGAGGATGCTCCCGCCGGCCGCCCCTCTCTCGGTGTTGTGGCCCAGCAGGGCGAACTTGATGCCCAGGATGGGGCAGACGCGGATGCGGCCCACGTGGACGCTCATGCCCTCATCCTTCTCCACGTCACGCCGCACCTGGGGCCGGTCCTCCAGGTCATGGACATGGATCGGCACGGCGGGGGCCGAGAAGAGGCCCAGCCGCTGGGGCTCGGGCTTCCAGGCCAGGAAGGCCGCGCGCACGGCTTCGATGGAGGGGTTGCCCTTCAGCCGCAAGCTCACGGCCTCAGTGTGGCCCTCGATGACGGGGACGCGGTGGCAGAGGGCGCTCACGGTCATGGGCGCCAACTCTACGCCCTGGCCCGTGAAGCGGCCCAGCATCTTGGGGGTCTCCTCCTCGACCTTGGGCTCCTCGTTGCGGATAAAAGGGATGACGTTGCCGAGGATGTCCAGGCTGGCCACGCCGGGATAGCCGGCGCCGCTGATGGCCTGCATGGAGGTCATCATCACGGCCTCGACGCCGAAGGCCTCGTGCAGGGGGGCCAGGGCCATGACCAGCACCGTGGCCGTGCAGTTGGCGTTGGTGACGATGCCGCCCTTCCAGCCGTGGTGGTGGCGCTGGAGGTCCAGCAGGCCCAGGTGGGCCGTGTTCACCTCCGGCACCAGCAGGGGCACCTCGGGCGACATGCGGAAGGCGGCGGCGTTGGAGAACACCATGGCGCCGGCCTTGGCGAATTGTGGCTCCAGCTCCTTGGCGGGGCCCGTGTCCAGAGCGCTGAACACCACGGGCGAGAGCGCGAACTCCGGCGTGCCGTCTACCATGACCTGGTCGCCGAGGCCACCGTAGGCCTCGCCGTCCAGGCGCCAAGCGCAGGCATCGCGGTAGCGCTTGCCGGAGCTGCGCTCGCTGGCGGCGAGGTGCTCCACGCGGAAGAGCGGGTGGTTGGCCAGGCGGCGCACGAAGCGCTGGCCGACGACTCCGGTGGCGCCGAGAACGGTGACGGGAATCTTGGTGGTCATGGTTCAGTCTCCCAGGAAATGCAGGGCCAGGCGGCGGTTCAGGTCCACCCCGGCCACAAGGTCGGCCAGGCTGAGGTGCTCGTCGAGGGTGTGGGCCACGGCGATGCTGCCGGGCCCTGCCAGCACTACTGTCCGGTCCGGCACCAGGGCGCGCAACGCGGGCGCGTCCGAGCCGAAGGGCATGGGCGCCTGCTCAAAGCCCGGCACGCTTGGGTAGAGGTCGGCCGGTTCGTCCAGGCGCAGGTCCACGGAGCCCTCGGGCGGCGCCAGGCGGCGGACCTCGGCGAGGAAGGTGCTGCCGGGCACCACTCGGGCCATGAGGTGCGCCTCGGCCTTGGCGGGCACCGAGTTGAGCGCCTCGCCCGCCTGGAGCAGGCCCAGGTTCCAGAGTTCGGGCCCCAGCTGCGGGTCCACGGGCCGCTCCTGCTCGCGCAGGCGTTGCAGCCAGTCCAGCAGGGGCCAGGTCGCGTTGTGGCCCAGCTGGGGGCTGCCGCTGTGGGCGGCCTTGCCGTGGCAGTGGAGACAGACGTGCTGCACCCCGCGTTGGCCCGTGGCCAGCTTGAGCTCCGTGGGCTCGCCGTTGATTAGCACGCGCAGATCCCCCAACCGATCCGCCAGACCCAGGGCCGCCGCGGCACCGGCGCTATCGGTCTCCTCACCCACCACGCCCAGCCAGGCGAAGCCGTCGCGGCCTTCGGCCAGCAGGGTCTTTACGGCTGCCAGCTGGGCCACGATCTGCCCTTTGGCATCGCAGGTGCCGCGGCCCACCAGCACCTCCCCCTCGAGGCGCGGCGGCATGAAGGGCGGCACGGTATCCAGGTGGGTCGAGAAGAGCACCTCCGGGCGACCCCACAAGGCCAGCACATTGGTGCGCCCCTCGGCCACCGGCTGCTCCACCACCTGGGCGCCTAGCTCGCGCAACAGAGTCAGCAGATCGCCCAGGCCGGCATCCTCGGCACCCGAGGTCGTGTTCGATGCGCAGAGGGTCATGAGCCTGGCGATAAGCCAGCTTTGGAGGTCTGCAGGGGCTGCGTTCATGGTCTACCTCGGCGTGCCGACGGTGCCCTCAGGAACGCGATGGGAGGACTCCCGCCGCTGCGCCTCAGGCCCTCCGCGCCGGGTGACCGGCACGACAGCCGCCGGGGTTTCCCCTCGTCGTCCAGGGGGCGCGTCGATGAGCCGCGTTCCCTTCGGCGATCCGCCCCTTTCCCATCGGGTCAACGGGTTCATCACCCTCGCCGCCGGTACTGATGGGAACCGCTCCTCCATCGGAAGCTCCACCTTCCCACGGGCGGGGAGCCTAGCGCAACTCCGCCGGCACCAGGGCATCCGCCAGGCGCCGCACGTAGCCGCTCAGGTCGGTCACGGCCGCCACGGCCTCGGGCGTGGTGCGGAGCAGCTGGAAGTAGCCTGCGTAGGCGGCGTAGGCCAGCAGGGCGCGCTCCTTCGCCTCCTCCTCCGTCAGCCCCAGGGCCTGGAAGGCCTCCACCCCAAAGGCGAGCCGCCGCTCGGAGGCCCGGCGCAGGTAGGGCTGCACCCGCGGATCCTCGCTGGACACCGCCAGAGCCGCGAAGAAACGGCCGTTCTCCACGTCCTCAAAGGCCGCGAAGAGCAGCACCCGCAGGCGCCGCCGCGGGTCCTCGATGCCGCCATAACGGCTCACCACGTCGGCACTCTGGTCCTGCTCCCAAGCCTCCAGGGCCGCGTGGATGAGCTCGTCCCGGTTCTGGAAATGCCAGTAGAAGCTGCCCTTGGTGACGCCCAGGGCCAGGGCTAGGGGCTCCACGGCCACTGCCTGCACACCCTCCTGGGCGATGAGGTTCGTGGCGGCCTTCACCCAGGCCTCCCGGGAGAGGGGGGCGGCGGGTCGGACCTTCTTCTTGGCTGGGGGCATGGCGGCCTTGACAGGGGACTTCATCAGCCTAACATACCATACCGTATGGCAACCATACGGTTGCGTATTGACATGGAGTCTCCATGCGACCCCTCCTGCTTTCCTTCCTGGCCACCCTGCTCCTCCTGGTGGGCTGCGCCACCCCCGAGACGGTGCAGCGCCGCAGCAGCCTCGCCGCCTACCTCGGCGCGAAGGCCCAGCCACCTGCGGAACAGCCCGCTGGGCCAGCCCGACTTCAGCTGCCCCTGCGGCTGGGCATCGCATTCGTACCGGCGGATGCGGGACAGCGGAGCGGGTCCCTGAACGCGACCGCTCCCGCCAACCTCATGAACGCGGCGCAGGAGCAGGAGTTGCACAAGCAGGTCTCCGACTTGTTCGGGCAGAAGCCCTGGACGCTCAGCTTCAAGGTCATCCCGGCCCTCTACCTGGCCAGGGGCGGCGGCTTCGAGGACCTGGACCAGGTGTCCCGCAGCTTCGGCGTGGACTTGGTGGCCCTCGTCAGCGTGGACCAAGTGCAGTTCAGCAGCCCGCGCTGGTACGCCTGGACCTACTGGACCCTGGTGGGCGCCTACATGGTGAAGGGCGACAAGAATGACACCACCACCCTGGTGGACGCGGCGGTCTACCACGTGCCCTCGCGCACCTTCCTGTTCCGCGCCGGTGGCGTGGGTAGCGCCAAGGGCAGTTCGACCTGGTCCAACCGGGAGGACGCCTTCCGCCAGCAGTCCCGGGAGAGCCTCGCCCTCGCCATGGCCGACCTCTCGAAGTCCCTGGACCAGGGCGTGAACACCTTCAAGCAGGACCTGATCAAGGGCGTCCGGAAGGATGTCCTATTGTTGGACAAGGATGGCAACCCGCTCGGCAGTGCCGCCTACGACGCCACCCGTCGCTGATGACCCCCCAAGGAGCCTTGATGTCCCGTTCATTCCGTTTCTCCCTATTCGGCGCGGTCCTGGCGCTGCTGACCCTGGGCTGCAACACGCCCCAGACCACCACCCGCCGCAGCAGCCTCATGGACTACCTCTATCCCAAGCAACAGAACGCACCCGCCCCCAATCCCGCCGGCGCCCGCCTGAAGCTGCCGCTCAAGCTTGGCATCGCCTTCGTGCCCGGCGGTTCCGCCTCGTGGCGAGTGCAGAACCTCATGGCCCCGGGCCAGGAGAAGCCTCTGCTGGACGTGGTCAAGCAGAGCTTCAAGGACAAGCCCTGGGTGGCGGACATCAAGCTGGTCCCCAGCACCTACCTGCGCCCGGGCGGCGGCTTCGAGAACATGGACCAGGTGGCCCGCATGTACGGCGTGGACGTAATGGCCCTGGTCAGCGTGGACCAGATCCAGTACACGGATCCCCGTTGGTACAGCTTCACCTACCTCTCCATCGTGGGCGCCTACGTCCTGCCGGGCGACGCAAACGACACCCGCACCCTCATAGACGCGGCCGTCTACGATGTGGCCAGCCACACCTTCCTGCTGCGTGCCCCCGGCCAGAGCCAGTTGAAGGGCAGCTCCACCTGGGCCTACCGCGAGGTTCAACTCCGGGAGCACTCCGCCAAGGGTCTGCAACTGGCCATGACTGACCTTGCCAAGAACCTGGACGCGGAAGTCGCCGCCTTCAAGGCGGAAATCGCCAGTGGGGACCGCAAGGATGTGGATGTGGTGGACCGCCAGGGCGTGTCCCTGCGCCAGAGCGGCGGCCGGAACTTCGGGGGCAGCGTGTCGTGGATCGAGGTGCTCGGCGTCCTGCTGATCCTCGGGGCCGCGCTGCGGTGGCGACGGGCCTGATGGATCCCCTGGCGCTCACCTCCGAGGCCCTGCGGGAACCCTGGCGGCTGTGGACCGGCCACCTGGTCCACTTCGGCTGGGAACACACCCTCGCCAACACCTTCGCCCTGCTGGTCCCTGCCCTCCTAGTCCCCTGTGAGGATCGCCGACGCCTCTGCACCGTGGCCCTACTGGCAGCCCCCCTGCTGAGCCTGCTGCTCCTGCCGGGATTGGGGCAGGATCAGTACCGAGGCGCCTCGGGGCTGGCCTGTGTCCTCTGGACTTGGCTGGGCCATCGATTGCTGGCCACCGAAGACTCCGCCCCCCTCGGTCGGTTGATGCTGGGTGGTCTTCTGCTCAAACTGGCCGGGGAAACCATGGTCAACGGTAGCTTGCTGGTCCGCGCCGAAGGCTGGCAGACCCTGCCCGCTGCCCACCTTTGGGGCGCCTGCCTGGGGCTGATTAGCACCATTCCCGCCCGATTCCATGCTCGCCGCGCTTGATCTCAATCCCAGGGAGGCTTCATGAAAGCATTCCTTAGCGCACTCTTGCTGTGTTACCTCGGCTTCGGCTGTGCGCGGATCTACCGGCCCGTGGAGCTGGCCTCAAGTCGAACCCAACCCCAGCAGGCGGTTCTGGCGGCGAGCCTGGAGCTCCAGCCATGGGGCGACAACTCGCGGTACGAAGAGAAAGCGCTCCACTCCAACCTCAGGGTGCTGGTGCTCGGTCTCGAAAACCGCACAGACGCCGACCTCGAAATTCTGGGACTGGAGCTGCCTGAGGCCACCTCGACCCTGACCGCTGAGGAGGCTCTCCGCGCCGTGAAGCAGCAGCCCCTGCTCTATCTGCTCTATCCCCTGGTGCCCGGGCTCATTGCCCCTGGGAGCAGCAACACTGGCTCCTTTGGTCCCTCGGATCGCGCCGCCTTCACCTTCCTCGCAGTCGTCGGCCTTGCCATCGGTGTGCCAAATGCCATCGTGGCCGCCCGGAGCAACAGCCGGCTGGGCACCTTCTTCCACGACCGGGCCTGGACGCCGATTCCCCTGCGACCCGGCCAGACCCAGCAAGGACTGCTATTCCTGCGCCATCCCGATCCCTACCAAGTGCTCAGCCTTCAGCTCCGCTACAGGACGCCAGCGGGCGAACAGAAGCTGACGCTTGCCTGCCCGGGCGTCCGCCCGCTCTGAGGGCGGCCGCCAAGACCCCCTGCGGAGCTACACTGGTGCTCCGGAGCGCCCCATGTCCCTCGTGATCGCCGGCAAGACCTTCGACAACCGCCTGGTCCTGGGCACGGGCAAGTACAAGGACTTTGCCACCATGCAGGCCTGCTACCGGGCTGCGCGGGTGGAGATGGTGACGCTGGCCGTCCGGCGCTTCGATCTGGACGCCAAGGGTGAAGGCAACATCCTGAACTGGATCCCCAAGGACATCGCCCTGCTGCCCAACACAGCCGGTTGCTACACCCGGGAGGATGCCCTGCGCGTGGCGCGACTGGCCCGGGAAGCCCTGGGCACCGCCTGGGTGAAGCTGGAGGTCATCGGCGATGCGAAGAGCCTCTATCCCGACAACGAGGAGACGCTGGAAGCGGCGAAGATCCTCGTGAAGGAGGGCTTCATCGTCCTGCCCTACGTGAACGCCGATCCCATCCTGGCCAAGAAGCTCTGCGACATCGGCTGCGCCGCCGTCATGCCCCTGGGCAGCGCCATTGGCTCTGGCCTGGGCGTCCAGAATCCCATGACGCTGCTGCTCATCAAAGAAGTGGTCGAGGCCTACAAGCTGCCCATGATCGTGGACGCCGGCGTGGGCACGGCCTCCGACGCGGCCCTGGCCATGGAACTGGGTGCCGACGGCGTGCTGCTCAACACCGCCGTGGCCGAAGCCGGGGAGCCCACCAAGATGGCCCAGGCCATGGACCACGCGGTGATCGCCGGACGCCTGGCCTTCGAGAGCGGACGCATGGCGAAGCGGCTCTACGCCAGCGCCAGCAGTCCCATGGCGGGCATCGTCGGCAGATAGCCCTTCGCGGTTCATTACCCACCATCCTGGAGTCCGCCATGCCCAAGGTCTTCGTGGCACAGCATCACGCCGAGGCACACCTCGTGATGGGACTGCTCCAGGCCAACGGGATCGCTGCGGAAGTGCGTGGCGACGCCCTGTTCACCACCGTGGAAGCGCCGACTATCATCCCCGGCGTGGCACCCGAAGTGTGGGTGTCGGACTCCGTCCACCTCCCGCTGGCCTTGGATCTGGTCCGGCGCTTCTCACGGGGAGAGGCCCTGCCGGGTTCGGCTGGGCCCACCTGGCAGTGCCCAAAGTGTTCCGAAATCCTCGAGGCGCAGTTCACCGAGTGCTGGAGCTGCAGCACGGCCAAGCCGGGCCCAGCGGTCTAAGGGCGGTCGTGGCAGACGATGAAGCGCCCGGCAACCGCCTGGCGCTTCTGCATCCTGGCGCGGTACGTCAGCGGGCCTGGACCGCTTCACGAAGGCCCACCTCGGCCAACGCGGTGGCTAGGTGCGCCACGGTGCGGTCCACGTTGTGGAGCTTCTCCAGGCCGAAGAGCCCGATGCGGAAGGTCATAAAGTCCGCGGGCTCGTCGCACTGCAGGGGCACACCTGCGGCCACCTGCAGGCCCGCGGCCAGGAATTTCTTCCCCGTCTGGATGTCCGGGTCCGTGGTGTAGCTCACCACCACGCCGGGAGCCTTGAAGCCTTCGGCGGCCACGCTGGGCAGACCGCAGCTTTCCAGCAGCAGCCGGGCCTTGGCGCCCAGTTCTGCCTGCTCGGCCCGCAGCTTCTCGAAGCCGTAGGTTTCCATTTCCTGCATGACCGCGCAGTCCTTGGCCAAGGCATCCGTGGGCATGGTCGCGTGATACGCATGGCCGCCCTTCAGGTACGCGTCCATGATCGAGGACCACTTCTTCAGGTCGCAGGCGAAGCTGGTGCTGGTGGTGCCTTCCATTACGCCCTTGGCCCCTTCGGAGAGCATGACCATGGCCGCGCAGGGGCTGCCACTCCAGCCCTTCTGGGGGGCGCTCACGAGCACATCGACGCCGATGGCCTCCATGTCCACCCACATGCAGCCCGAGGCGATGCAATCCAGCACGAAGAGGCCGCCCACGGCGTGGGTGGCCCGGGCCACCGCCTTCATGTAGTCGTCCGGGAGGATGATGCCGGAGGCGGTCTCCACATGGGGGGCGATCACCAGTTGGGGCTTCTCGGCGGCGATGGCAGCCACCACCTCGGCGATGGGCGTCGGGATCCAGGGCGACTTGCGATCCGTGCCGGTACGGCGGGCCTTGAGCACGGTGTGGGAGGCGGGGATCTCGCCCATGTCGAAGATCTGGGACCAGCGGAAGCTGAAGAAGCCGTCGCGGATCACCAGGGCCTTCTTGCCCGTGGCGAACTGGCGGGCCACGGCTTCCATGCCGAAGGTTCCGCCGCCGGGCACGATCACGGTGGCATGGGCATGGTAGACGGCCGTGAGGATGCGGTTCATGTCCCGCATCACGTTCTGGAAGCGCTTGGACATGTGGTTCAGGGCGCGGTCGGTGTAGACCACGGAGAATTCAAGCAGGCCATCGGGGTCGATGTCGGGAAGCAGGGCAGTCATGGCAAGTCCTCCTCGGGATCTACTTGCGCCAGTTGATGTCGGTGCCAACGGGAAGGTGGGATGGCAAGGGGGTGAACCGGGGTTCGTCTCGTCGGGATGGAAGCCACCATGGGTCGAGGCCCCATGAGATATCGTGATGACCAGCTATTCCCTTTTGAATCCAATGGTAGTTATCCCGGGCGGTCCAGCCTCAGGATCGCATTCCTATTGCCGCCTTTTATTCTACGACCTTATCCCCCCGCGGGCCGGAGGGCCCTGCTCGCCTAACTGCCATCGACTGGGCCCTGCCTGGTCCCGCCCAAGGCCAGGTATGAAAAGCGGGCCTCGTGGCCCGCTTTTTGGTGGGTTGAGCGGCGCTACTTTGCGGCCACGGCCGGCGCGGCGCCCTTGGCGTCGAGGGCCTGGTTTAGCAGGTCCACGCCATCCTTGGCGGCCTTGATGGCGCCGGTCAGGGTTTCGCGGGCCAGCTCGGGGTTGTGGAAACCGTCGCTGTTTTCGGCGGTCCAGAACTCCCACAGCACGTGGGCCTCCTCGTGTTTCTCGCGGGCCTTGGCGAGCACCTCCTCGCCCACCCCGGCGCGCCTGGCGACGACATAGGTGTCGATCAGTCGGCCGATCCAGTACTCGGACTTCCGAATCTTGCCCTTCACGTAGTTGCGGATGGTCTCGATCTCGTACTTCTTCGCATCCACCCCATCCTTCGGGTGGCAGCCCAGGCAGGAGGCCTTCACGTCCGCCAGGGGGCGGATGACCCCATGCGTGGAGAAACCCTTCCCGTCCTTGCCCTTCTGCTTGGGCATGTGGCACTGGTGGCACTGCACCCCGGCCCTGTCATGGGCACTGCCCGCAAAAGCCTCGGCCTCCGGGTGCTGCATCTTGATGAGGCGCGCTCCGGTGACGGCGTGCTTGAAGTCGTAGAAGTCCAGCTTCTTGTAGTGTGCGAGGAGTTGCTTGGCGTTCTTGAGTGGGAAGTGGTTGGTGCGTGGATCGTCGTAGCCCACCTTCTTGCCGTCAGACCACTGGCTGCCCGTATTGCAGTTGTACTCCACGTGGCACTGGGCGCACATCATGCGGGAGTCGGTCTTCTGCATGACGCCTATCTTCCGGAAGCCTTCGCGGAAGTCCACCACCTTCAGGTCGGTCTTGCCGTCCTTGGCGAAGATGTTCTTGTCGCCATCGCGGCCGATGGCCTGGATGAGGGCATCCCGAACGATGCGGGGGTTGGTTCCGTGCGGGTCGTGGCACTGGATGCAGCCCACGGGATAATGCGTGTCCTTGGCCACTTCAACCGGGCTGGAGGTTCGGTCCCACCGGGCCTTGGCGTCCTTCTCACCCAGGAACTTCCACTTCAGGATGTGGTCCGACGTCTTGCACTGCATGCAGGTGGGATTCGCAGCCATGGCCGTCTCCGGCAGCTTTAACTGGGGGCCCTTGTCCTCTAGCACGTCCCAGGTCTTGCCGACCTCGGTCACGCCCTTCCAGCCGTGCTTGAACTGGAAGCGGCCGCCCTGGAAGCGGTCCACCGCGAACTGGTCGATGACCATGAACGCGTGGCCCCGGGGCTCGTTGTGCTCGAAGGTGAAGCCGTGGCCCGCCAGGAGCTTGTCCTGCATGGGCGAGCGGCCGGTGGGGATGCCCTTCTCCTTGCGGGCGCCGCCTTCGAAGTTCACCTTGAAGAAGCTCTGGTACTGGTCCTTGTGGCAACTGCCACAGATGGCGGGATCCAGCTTGGTCACGGGCTTCACGTCGCCCGAGCTGTCCACGTGCTTGGCCAGGCCGTCATGGCAGACCGTGCAGGCCAGCCGGGCGTGCTTCGAGCCCTCCTTCATGGTCTGGATCTGGTCGTGGCACTGGTAGCAGGTCTCCTTGCCGAGGCCGGCGGCTTTGGCCGGGCTGGCCTTGGGCTTGGCGGGCTGGAAGCCGAGGGCCAGCAGCAGGCTCAAGGAACCGGCTGCGCCCCAGAGGGCTCGACGCGGGGTGGATGGGGTGGACATCGAAGGCTCCTGTGGGGCGCGGTGGCTGCCGCGAAGGTCGAAGCGGAAGGAAGGGCGATATCAGAAGAGGTCTGTCGGGTTTAAGAGGCGCGAGTCCTCTTTTGAAAGATGGGTTAAGGATACGGCGGTCCGAATAAAAAACCAGGGGGTTCGAAGTCACAGCTTGGGGTGGTGGATAATGCCCCATGCCCGACTTCGATCTCAGCCCCCTGGAGTGCCGCGTACTCGGCTGCCTGCTGGAGAAGCAGTTGAGCACACCAGATGTGTATCCCCTGTCCATGAATAGCTTGCTGAACGCCTGCAACCAGTCCAGCAACCGCGAGCCCGTCCTGGCATTGATGGAAGCCGACGTCCAGGAAGCCGTTCATTCCCTCATCACCCGAGGCCTCGCCGAGCACTGGCCGGGCCGGGTCCTGAAGGTGGCCCACACCGCCAAGCCCACCTGGAACCTGTCGGTGCAGGAGGGGGCCCTCCTTGCGGAGTTGCTCCTGCGCGGCCCCCAAACGCCGGGTGAGCTCCGAACCAATACGCGTCGCATGTATGCCTTTCCCGACCTTGAGGAGGTGGAGGGCTGCCTGGCGGTCCTGATGGAGTCCGAGCCGCCCCTGGTGGTCCGCCTGACCCGGGCCCCTGGGGCGCGCGAGGCGCGGGTGGCGCACCTGCTCTCGGGCGAGGTTGTCACGAGCGCCCCGCTGGGCTCTGAGCCCCCTGCCCCTCGCGCGGGACGGGTGGAGCAGCTGGAGGCCGAGGTGGCCTCGCTGCGGGAGGAGCTTGTGGAACTGCGCTCGGCCTTCGAGGCCTTCAGGGCTCAGTTCTGATGGGCCAAGTGGCCGTGGTGGATCGGTTCTATGAAGCCTTCGCCCAGGGGGATGCAGCGGCCATGGCCGCCTGCTATCACCCCCACGCCACCTTCGAGGATCCGGCCTTCGGCCCCCTGGACCGGGAAGCCGCCTGCGCCATGTGGGCCATGCTCCTGAGCCGCGCCACCGACCTCGCGGTCACCCACCGGGTGCTGCGCGCCACCAGCTCCGAGGTCACAGCCCAGTGGGAGGCCCGCTACACCTTTACCCGCACGGGCCGCCCCGTGCTGAACCGCATCGACGCCACCTTCACCCTGGAAGATGGCCTCATCCGCACCCATCGCGATCACTTCAGCTTCGGGGCCTGGGCTCGCCAGGCTTTCGGCCCCGCAGGATTCCTGCTGGGCTGGACGCCCTGGTTCCAGGCCAGGGTGCGGGCCGAGGCCCTGCGAGGTCTGGCCGCCTATAGAGTCAAGGCTGGACGCTAATCCAGGCCCATGGCCCGAAGTCCTGCGGCCAGGGTGTCGTAGTGCTCCGGGTCTGCCTGCAGCACCACCCGAAGCGGGAACGGGGTCAAGTACGCCTTGGCGTCACGAAGCACGGCCAGCAGTCTCCTGAGCGAATCGGGCGATGCCTCCTGCAGCAGTTGCTCACCCTCCAGGATGAGAAATGTGCCCCCCTCGGGCAGGTCAGCCAGAGCATCCCGCAGGGCATCCCAGGTTCCGCCAAAGTACGGCGGGAACTGCGCCACGGCCGCCCACTCGTCCATGAGCCCCTGCTTGGTACGCATGCGGGAACCTCGCAGCCACCACAGGGCCGGCTGCCCTGCGGCCGCATCCACCAGCTCCCCGGCCGTCCCCCGCCAGGGGTGGATCAGGGCAGACCCTAGGAAGGGCAGGGCCATCACTTCACTTCGAGGAAGGTGCGGTAGTGATCGGCCGTATACCAGGCCCGCCCGTCATTCCCGGTCACCAGCCGCTCACTGCCGCGGTTCTTGCCCTCGGCCCGCAGCCTCACATCCCACTCGCGATACTCGATGCGCTTCCGTTTGTTGTTATAGCGGGGGAGCAGTCCCTCGTAGTTCCCGAAGACCCGCCCCCCCACGTAGCCCGGCGGGGCATAGCCGTGCTGGCGAACATAGGCCAGGGTCTCCCGGGCGTGGGCAGGGATCGGATCCTGCACTGCGACCTGGGCCTGGACCGGCGGCGACGCAGGGACCTGGGGTCCGCACCCGGTGGGCAGCAGGAGGGCGGCCGCGCATACCAGGCCCGCGGCCAGGGATGCGAGGGTGCTTCTCCAGCGGGTCATGACAGCTCCGGGCATTGGCGGAAAGTGTAGCGCCTTAGGTGGGCTGGTTCGCGGTGGTGATGGTCTCGAGGCCCTTGGCGTCCGGACCGGTCTCGGCGCGGCGCAGCAGGTACGCGAAGAGGAATCCGAAGAAACCGAGGCTGCTGAAGATCCACATGCCCAGCCGGTAGCCATTCGGATTGGCGGCACTGGCCCCGGCATGATCGTTGGCCCAGCCGATGAGGAAGTTGAAGCCCGCCAGGCCCACGTTCTGGATGAGGGTCATGAGGCCATAGGCCGTGCCCAGCTTCTCCTCTGGCACCAGATACGCCACGGAGGGCCACATGACGGCTGGAATGAGGCTGAACGCGATGCCCATCAGGGCCATGGGCAGGTAGAGGCTGACATGGGTGTAGGCCATGAGCAGGTAGACGGGGATCAACAGCAGGCTCCCCATCATCATGAAGAGGGCCCGCTTGCCGACCCGATCCACCAGGAGGCCGAAGAGCGGTGTGCCGATCATGGCGAAGAGGGTGAGCATGGAGGACAGGAAGCCGCCGAGCTCGCGCGTGGCCCCATGGGCATCCTGGAAGAACTTCACCGCAAAGGTCTGGAAGGGGAAGATGCCGCTGTAGAACGTGATGCACAGGGCCACCACGTACCAGTAGGTGGGGCTGAACTTCAACAGGTCGCCCCAGACCACCTTGTCGGTGCCGCCTTGCGAGCCCAGGGTGTACTTCCGCGCCGCGCTGTTCTCCATGAGCCAGTAGATGCCCGCGGCGATGACGCACATGGCGCCGAAGACCGTAGCGATGAGCAGGGGCGTGCGCCAGGAGCCGAAGGCCCCGCGGGCCCAGGTGGGGCTGTTCAGGGCCGCGAAGGAGCCCAGGCGGGCGATGAGGAGGTTGATGCCGAACGCAAAGCTCAACTCCTTGCCGCGGAACCACTGGGCCACCGCCGCTGTGACCGCCACGATGAGGCTTTCGGCGCCCAACCCGAAGATCAGCCGGCCCGAGGCCATCACCCAGAGCTTGGGGCTCATGGCCGTGACGAGCGAACCAAGGAAGCAGAGCACGCCGAAGATGAAGGTGGCCTTCTTGACGCCGATGCGATCGATAAGGATGCCGCCAAGCAGCACCATCACGATGTTTGGGACGCTGTAGATGCCCTGCAGCAGGCCGATGTTGCCGTCCGTGAAGCCGAGCTGCTTCTGCAAGACATCCGCCAGGGGGCTGATGGCGTCGTAGACGTAGTAGTTGCCGAACATGGCCAGGCTGATGACGACCAGCACCAGCCAGCGGAACGCCGGGGGTGGCGCGGGGCGGTCAAGGACAGGGGCGTCTGGCGACATGGAACTCCCGGAGGGGGCAATCCCCCATCGTGCCATCACGAACCCAGGACGATGCTGGGAAACAAATTCCCGACGATTTACCTATGGTGTTTTCTGGCCTACTCCATAGAATCTTTTTTACATCTCTTTCAATCCATCCCTTTTTTCACCTGGAGCCATCCCGCTCCCCAGGAGGATTTCATGCCATCCAGACTCGCCCTTCGTCTCGCGGCCGCCGTGCTCCTCGTGGCTCCCGCCTTCGCCGCCCGCCCTGCGGACGCCCCCATCGCCAGCGAAGCCGCCCGGCACCTCGACGCCCGCGTCTATGAGCTCGGCCTCGACCGGAACCACACGTTCGCCACCAAGAACGTGGTCGAGGAGGCCACCGGCGAAGCCCATGTGCGCATGAACCAGGTCTACAAGGGTGTTCGCGTGTTCGAGGGCGAGACCATCGTCCATCTGCGCGGCGGCCTAGTGACCGACCGCACCGATGCCCTCGTGCGCGGCCTCAACCTGAACGTCACTCCCAGCCTGGCGGCCTCCGAGGCCCTGGCCGCGGCCCACCAGACCCTGGCCCCGAAGGGCGCCTACGCCCATGTTCCCACCTCCGAGCTGGTGGTCGCGACCGTCACCCGCGAACTCGACACCCCCCGGGGCACCCGCACCCTCTCCCGGCCCGCGCTCGCCTACCACATCCACACCGAGCTGGAGAACGGTGCCGAAGAAACCCGGCACACCGACTTCCTGGTGGACGCGCACAGCGGGGCCATCCTTGAGCAGTGGAGCACCCTGCATACCACCGCCGCCAGCGGGAGCGGGATAAGCCAGTATTCCGGCACTGTCACCCTGCAGACCAACAGCACCGCAAGCGGCTACGAGATGCGCGACATGACCCGAGGTACCACGGGCAACTACACCACGAACCTGAACCACGCCACCAGCGGTGTGGGCACCATTTATACAGATGCCGACAACGCCTGGGGCGATGGGGCGAACTATGTGGAGGGCTCCTCCACCACCGCCGCCAACGGTCAGACCGCTGCGGTGGATGCCCACTTTGGCGTCCAGACCACCTGGGATATGTACAAGAACGTCTTTGGCCGCAACGGCATCGATAACGCCGGCACCGCGGCCTACAGCCGCGTCCACTACAGCAACAACTATGACAATGCCTTTTGGTCCGACACCTGCTTCTGCATGACCTACGGCGATGGCAGCAGCTTCCTCACCCTCACAGCGCTGGATGTGGCCGGCCACGAGATGACCCACGGGGTGACCAGTCGCACGGCCAACCTCACCTACCGCGCCGAGAGTGGCGGCCTCAACGAGTCCATGTCCGACATCTTCGGCACCATGGCCGAGTTCTACCGTGGCAGCACTGGCAGCACCATCCCCACCACAGGCGGCAACTGGACCATCGGCGAGCAACTCCAGACGCCCAGCTTCCCAAAGCCCCTTCGCTACATGTACAAGCCCAGCCTGGACGGTGCCTCCAAGGATGCCTGGAGCAGCACCCTGAAGCGTCTGGACGTGCACTACTCCAGCGGCCCCATGAACCGCTGCTTCTACTTCCTGAGCCAGGGCACGGGCACCGGTAACTACGCCTCCACGTACCTGCCTGGCGGCATGACGGGCATTGGCAATGACAAGGCCGCCCGTATCGTCTACAAGGCCCTCACCGCCTACATGACCTCCAGCACCAATTACGCCGGTGCCAAAACCGCCTGCCTCAGCGCCGCCACCAGCCTTTATGGCTCCACCGGCGCCGAGTATGCCGCAGTGGTGAACGCCTTCAAGGCCATCAACGTGAACTAAGTCCCATCAAGACCCACAGGGAAGGGCCCGGGGACTCCGGGCCCTTCCCATATCCCATCGCCGATACCGCTTGTTACAACTTCTCTTGCCCGGCGATAGTTGGGGCATGTCTTCACCCTCCCGGCGCACCTGCCCCAGCTGCCACACCCGCCTCTCCCCCCTGGCCGCGGAGTGCCCGGAGTGCGGCCTGGCCTTGGCCCCGCCCCGGCAGGGCCGGCCCCTGCTCTTCCAGGCCTCGGCCCTGGCTCAGGCCTCCTACGAGCCTCCGCCCCGGACGCTGACGGCCCCCGCGCTCGGCCGGGTGGCGCCGGTGGCGGTGGAGGTCAATCTCGACGAGCTCCAGCGCCCTGCAGAGTTGGCCCCCCTGACTCCGCCCCCCTCCCTGCCCGCCCTGGGCAGCCAAGAACCCGCCGCCAGCTTCTGGCCCCTCGTCAAGGTGGAGCTCACCGAGGCCCTGCTCCTGACCCTAGTGCAGGGCCTGGCCCTGGCCCTGCCGGCCTGGGCCCTGGGCATCCCGCCCGCCCGCCTGCTGCAGGGGGCCTGGCTGCTGGTCGTGCCCTACCTGCTGGCGACCTCCTGGTTCTTCTTCATGGCCCCGCTGGTCCTGGCGGGACAGTCGCCGATGATGGGGTTCTTCGGCGTCACCCTGCCCGAGAACACCGCCGAGCGGCGCATGACCTTCTCCCTGGTCCACCTGCTGTCCGTGGTGTGCTTCCCGCTCAGCTTCTTCTGCATGATCCTGAGCCCGCGCCACCAAACCCTGGCCGAGCTGCTCAGCGGCCAGGAGCTGCTGTCCCGGCCCACCTCGCGGCTGCGCTGATCACTCGATGATGGGCTCCAGGTGGTAGGGGATGGAGATCACCACCGTCTTGGGCTTCATCAGCAGGGTGCCCTTGATGCGCCAGGCCGTCTGGTTGTGGAGCAGGTTGGCCCACCAATGCCCCGTGACGAACTCCGGCAGGATCACCGTGATGGTGTACTCGGGCTCCACCCAGCGCATGCGGTCAAGCTCCTCCACGATGGGCTCCACGATCTTGCGGTAGGGGCTGCGGATGGCCCGGAGGGGGATGCCCTCGCAGTACCGGGGCCAGTCTGACCTCAGGCGCTCCAGGGCTGCGCTCTCCCGGCCGTGCTCATCTGGGAAGTCCACCGTCAGGGCCTCCACCTCGCCATGTTCGGCGATGACCTTAGCGTAGTTCAGGGCCTGGACCACGCCGGAGTGGATGCCCGATACCAGCACCACTACGCGATTCTTGCGGGGGCTGATGAAGTCGGCGCGGCTGCCGGCCAGGATAGACTTCACGCGGATGTAGTGACGGTGGATGTTGTAGAAGCCGAAGACCAGGGTGGGCAGGACCAGGACCACCACCCAGGCGCCATGGGTGAACTTCGTGGCGACGATGACCATCATCACGACCAGAGAGGTCACCGCCCCCGTCCCGTTCACCAGGGCCTTCAGCTTCCAATGCTTTCCCTGCTTCTTGATCCAGTGCTGGACCATCCCGGTCTGGGAAAGGGTGAAGCCCATGAACACGCCCAGGGCGTAGAGCGGCAGCAGGAAGTGTTCCTTGGCGTTGAAGATCCATACCAGGAGCGCGGACAGTAGGGAGAGGATGAAGATCCCATTGGAGAACACCAGGCGATCCCCCTGGCTGCCGAACTGCCGGGGTAGGTAACCGTCCCGAGCCATCATGGCGGCCAGACTGGGGAAGCCCGCGTAGGAGGTATTCGCCGCCAGCAGCAGGATCAGCATGGTGAAGGCCTGGACGGTGAGGTAGGCCAAGTGGGGGAAGCCCGGCCCATCCCCGAGGATCCGCCGGGCAAGCATGGAGAGCAGGGACTCGGCGCCACCCGTATAGGTCACGCCGAGGTGGTTCGCCAGCCAGGTGATGCCCAGGAACATGCTGCCCAGCATCAGCACCATCATGGTCATGGTCCAGGCCGCATTGCGCGAGGCCGGTTCCCGAAAGGCCCGCACGCCATTGGAGGTGGCCTCCACGCCGGTGAGCGCCGTGCAGCCCGCCGCATAGGCCTTCATGAATACCCAGACCCCGATCCACCCAGGAAATGCCGGCGGGATCACTTCATGGTGCTCGGCGGCCTGCATGCTGCCGGTGAAGTACCGCCAGAACCCCAGGGTGATCAACCCAACCATGCAGACCACGAACCCATAGGTGGGAAAAGCGAACACGGCACCGCTCTCCTTGACCCCCCGCAGATTCATCAACCCCACGAATGCGATCACCAGAACCCCCAGCACCACTCGATGGGGATCCAGGGCCGGGAAGGCGCTGGTGATGGCTGTGACACCCGCGGAGACGCTCACGGCGACGGTCAGGACATAGTCCACCAGCAGGGAGGCCCCCGCCACCTGGGCCGGCAGCTCACCCAGGTTCTCCCGGGCCACGATGTAGGCCCCGCCGCCGTTGGGGTAGGCGAAGATGGTCTGGCGGTAGCTGACGGTCAGAATCGTCAGCAGCAGGACGATGCCCACGGCCACGGGCCAGGATTGGGCAAGCACCGAGGGGCCGAAGGCGGCCAGGGCCATGTAGGGGGCCAACGCGGCCATGATCTCGCCCGTGGCGTAAGCCACGGAGGACAGTGCGTCCGAGCTGAACACCGCCAGGGCGATGGGGTTGCTGATGCGAGCTTCGTCCCCCTCCTCGTTGGCAAGGCGCCGACCCAGCACGATCCGCCTAAAACTCCGCATGCTTCGGCTCCAGGTTGGAAGCTACTCGACCAGGGGTTCCAGGTGGTAGGGAATTGAAATAACCACCATCTTGGGCTTCATTAATAGGGTGCCCTTGAGGCGCAGCGCTGTTTGATTGTGCAGCAGGTTGCCCCACCAGTGCCCCGTCACGAATTCCGGAAGGATGACGGTGATGGTGTATTCCGGTTCCGTTCGGCGCATGCGGTCCAGCTCCTCGACGATCGGCTCGACGATTTTCCGGTAGGGGCTCCGGATGGCCCGCAGGGGGGTGCCCTCGCAGTAGCGGGGCCAGTTTGATCGGAGGCGCTCCAACTCCGCGCTCTCACGGCCGTTCTCATCGGGGAAATCCACAATGAGGGCCTCCACTTCTCCGTGATCGGCGATGAGCTTGGCGTAGGTCAGCGACTGAACCACGCCGGAATGGATACCGGAAACCAGCACCACCACGCGGTTTTTGCGGGGACTTATGAAGTCGGCCCGGCTTCCGGCCAGGATGGATTTCACGCGGATGTAGTGGCGGTGGATGTTGTAGAAGCCGAACACCATGATGGGCAGCACCAAGACCACCACCCAGGCGCCATGGGTGAACTTGGTGGTGGTGATCACGATCATCACGATGAAGGTGGTCAGGGCACCGCCACCATTGATGACGGCCTTGAGGGCCCAGTGGCGACCCCGCTCCTTCAGCCAGTGCCTAACCATGCCCGTTTGGGAGAGCGTGAAGCCCAGGAAGACGCCCAGGGCATAGAGCGGTAGGAGGTGGTGTTCCTTCGCGTTGAAGAGCCAGACCAGGACTGCAGACAGAAAGGACAGGATGAAGATGCCGTTCGAGAACACCAGACGGTCGCCCTGGCTGGCAAACTGCCGGGGCAGATAGCCATCCCGGGCCATCATGGCCCCCAACCTGGGGAAGTCGGCATAGGCCGTGTTGGCTGCTAGCAGCAGGATCAGCATGGTGAAGGTCTGGATGGCCAGGTAGGCGACGTGGGGCAGCCCCGGCCCATCCCCGAGAATCCGCCGAGAAAGCAAGGAGAGCAGCGACTCCGCCCCGCCTGTGTAAGTCACCCCGAGGTGGTTCGCCAGCCAGGTGATGCCGAGGAACATGGCGCCCAGCATGAGAACCATCGCTACCATGGTGTTGGAGGCATTGCGCGAGGTGGGTTCCCGGAAGGCTGAAACCCCGTTGGAGATCGCCTCGACGCCAGTGAGGGCCGTGCACCCTGCCGCATAGGCCTTCATGAACACCCAGATGGCGATCCAGCCGGGAAAGGCCGGCGGTACCATCTCGTGGTGCTCGGCCGCCTGGGTACTACCAGTGTAATAGCGCCAGAAGCCAAGCCCGATGATCCCGAACATGGAGAGCACGAACCCATAGGTGGGGAAGGCGAACACGGCGCCGCTCTCCTTGACGCCTCGCAGGTTCATGAGCCCCACGAAGGCGATCACCGCCACTCCCAGCAGCACTCGGTGGGCGTCCATGCTAGGGAAGGCGCTAGTGATGGCGGTGACACCCGCGGAGACACTCACGGCCACGGTCAGCACGTAGTCGACCAGCAGTGAGGCTCCGGCGACCTGCGCGGGCAGCTCTCCAAGGTTCTCCTTGGCGACGATGTAGGCGCCGCCCCCGCTTGGATAGGCGAAAATGGTCTGGCGGTAGCTCACCGTCAGGATGGCTAGCAGCGCGATGATGCCCACGGCCGCGGGCCAGGACTGGCTGAGCACAGTGGGCCCAAAGGCCGCCAGCGCCATATAGGGCGCCAGGGCCGCCATGATCTCGCCCGTAGCGTAGGCCACCGAGGACAGCGCGTCCGAGCTGAACACCGCCAGGGCGATGGGGTTGCTGATCCGCGCCTCGTCCCCCTCCTCATTGGCAAGGCGCCGACCCAGCAGGATTCTTCGCAGGTTAGCCATGATCTCGACAATCCTGGTTCATCGGGCCATCAGCCACAGGCCCGAAAGGGTGGCGGCGAGGCCCACCAGCTTGGAGGGCTGGAGCTGTTCGCGGAAGAGGAAGAAGGCCAGCAAGGCCACCAGCGCAAAATTGGCGTTCATGATGCCCACGGCCAGGGCGGCCTTGGCCCCGCGGGAGAAGCTCTCGTTCAAAAGAATCAGGGCCAGGGCCGTGCAGAGGCCGGCGGCGAGACCCCAAGCCACGCCGCTCGCGGGCCCCACGGGCCGCCCCCGCCAGAACCAGTAGGCCAGGGCCACCGGGATCTCGCCCAGCACCACCCAGAGCAGGACGGAGGCCGGCTCCAGCCCGCGCAGGCCGGCCGCCTTCATCCCCAGGTTGGCGATTCCCATGAAGCCCATCGCCACCAACGCCCAGCCCACCCACGCCATACCCGACACACTCCAAGGGAAACCATTATGGCTGTTACCGCAGACTGTGGGGACAAGGGTTGATGGACGCCACAGCCTCTTCAATCCGGACGCCGCGCCGCGATGGCTTCCACGAGGTGTCGCTGGCCCGCGGCCACGGGCCAGAGCCAGCGCTCCCGGTGGAAGGTCTCGTATCCTTCCGAGGCCAACAGCGGGGCCACCGCCAGGGCCGCCAGCGCGTCGCTGGCTTCGAGGGGCGCCCCCTTGGAGACCAGCTGGCCGCTCCAGGCTTCGGCCCAGGGGCCCAGGGCCAGCGCCCCGCCGCTGAAGATCACGGCGCGGTCATGCACCAGCCACAGGTCCGCCCCGCTTTCAGCCAGCACCCCCAGGAAGGCCCGGAGGGCCCGTCTGGTCCAGGCTTCCAGGGCCGTGGCCAGGGGATCGGGGCGCTCCGGATCCAACTCCCAGGGCGGCCGGACGAAGGCGCCCTCCACTAGGCGTTCCGCCACCACCCCGAACTGGCCCATGACATTGGCCACCAGGATGGTGCCCGGGTGGTGCGCCTCGATCCAGGCCCGTAGGGCCGCTGGATCCGGCCGGAGGGAGGGCAGGAGCCCCGCCAGCCGCAGGGCCGCCACCTCGGGATCCCGGCGCCGACCCGTCCAGGATTCCCGCGCCGCGCGGCGGGCCGTGGCCTCCAGCTCCGCCAGGCCACCCGTCAGATCCGCGAAGACCCAGGGCGCCCAGTGGCGGTGGCGAAGGGCCGTCCAGGCCCGGCTCCAGGGATCCGCATCCCAGCCCGTGGTGTCCCGGGGGGCCAGGGCCCAAGGAATCTCCAGTCCGGAACCAGCCCCCAGGATGAGCACCGGCCGAGAGGGATCCGCCGCCTGGAGGCCTTCGCCCAGGAAGGCGCGCACCCGCGCCAGGTGCTCGCCCCAGGCGGAGCGATCCCGGGCCAAGAAGGCCCACTGCTCCCGACGCAGCAACCTGGACAGCGGCTTGGACATTCCTGAATGCTACGGGAAACTGGAACTTCGCAAGGAGGCCAGATGGCCCGTTTCTCAAAGCGCGTGGGCCGCGAAGTTCTGGAGGGCCACCCCCGCCTGCCCGAGTGGATCACCCGGGAACGCGTGAGCCTCGCCGACCTGCACGGCATGAAGCGCGACCTGCGGGGCTCGCACCTGCACACGGTCTGCGAAGAAGCCCGCTGCCCCAACCGCACCCACTGCTTCACGAACGGCACCGCCACCTTCCTCCTCATGGGCGATGTCTGCACCCGGGCCTGCGGCTTCTGCAGCATCCAGAGCGGCAAGCCGCGGGGCCTGGATCCCGACGAGCCCCGTGAGACGGCCGAGCGCGTGGCCGCGCTCGGATTGCGCTTCGCGGTGCTGACTTCGGTGAACCGGGATGATTTGCCCGATGGCGGCGCCGCCCACTTCGCCGAGACCGTCCTGGCCATCAAGCGCCGCAATCCCAGCGTGGGCGTGGAGGTGCTGGTGCCCGACTTCCTAGGCGACCTCGACGCCGTGGCCCGGGTGGTGGCCGCCGGTCCCGCCGTATTCAACCACAACACCGAGACCGTGCCCAGCCTCTACACGGAGGTGCGGCCCGCGGGAAGGTTCGAGCGTAGCCTGGCCGTCCTGCGCCACGCCAAGGAGCTGGGCAGCTCGCTCTATGGTCCGGCCTTCAAGACCAAGAGCGGTCTCATGCTCGGGTTGGGCGAAACAGAGGCTGAGCTGCTGACCGTCTTCGAAGCCCTCGCCAAGCATGGCGTGGACATCCTCACCCTGGGCCAATACCTACGCCCAACCCGCCACCAGCTGCCCGTGAAACGCTACGTGCACCCGGACGAGTTCGCCGCCCTGGGCCAGCAGGCCAAGGCCTTCGGCTTCACCACCGTCTACGCCGGGCCCCTGGTCCGCTCCAGCTTCAACGCCCACGAGGTGGCCGAGATGGACGGGGTCAGCATCGCCTAGGGTTAACCAGCCCTGTCCGGATGGCCTCGCCATGGGTGGTGTTCGGTAGGGCGATGGCGTCTTCGTGTGGGTAGCTGGCCAGGGAGGCGCTTGGCCAAGCCGAGAACACTGGGTCCACCGCCAGGGTGGCGCATCCGCTGCTCGCCGAACCCGGCCAGGTCAGCGGTTCGAGAACGAACCTGTTGGACAATTAGGGCTCGACTCGGGAGGCAAGACTTTGTTCGACTATGAAGGTTCACCGAGTCCCCCGGATACCCGTCGGTAGGCTGTTTCCGCTTCCCAGAACTCGATCGAGATCCTGTTTGGCGCTTTCACACACACAAAGGGGCTGCGCGTTGGCAAGGGATTCCTTCACAGGCAGAATGGCGGAGGCCGATGCGCTTGCCCGCGCCAACCGCTGGCCAGAGGCCCTTGAGGCCTACACCGAGGTGGCCGCCTCTGGTCGTTCCGATTTCTCCTTCCATTTGCATTACGGAACGGCGCTGCTCTACTGCGAACGCCACCTCGAGGGACGGGACCAGCTCCTGCAAGCCCTGAGGCTTCGTCCTGATTCGGTCGATGCACTCAATAACCTGGTCTGCGCCCACTTTCGGCTTGGAGCGCATGTCGCAGCGGAGGAGGCGTGCCGCCACATCCTCAACCACCAACCTTTGCACGACTTGGCCTGGAGCAACCTCGGGTTGGCGCTGGCCTCACAAGGGCGGAGTCCAGAAGGAATTGAGGCGCTGCAGCGGGCGATTGACCTGAATCCTAGCAACCGTGTCTCCAGGGACAATTTCCTCCAGGTGCTCAACAACATCGCCACAGATGGTGCGGGGCTGGCCGAGGCTCACCGGGCTCTCTGCCACGACTACCCTGGCGTCCCCGAGAAGGCCCTGCCTTGGACCGAAGGCAGGCGCATCCGGATTGGCTACGTTTCCGGAGACTTCCGTCAGCACTCGGTCGCTTATTTCCTCGCAGGGATCTTCAACAACCACGACCGGGATGCCTTCGAAATCTTCTGCTATTCGGCCAACAGCCGGGTTGACTGGATGACCAGCTTTTTCAAGGAGCAGTCTGACCATTTCCACGACATCACGGGTATCGCCGACGCCGATGTGGCCCATCGGATCGAGTCCGATGGAATCGACATCCTTGTTGATCTGAGCGGACACATGCTTGATAACCGCCTGAGTCTATTCAGCCTCCGTCCGGCCCCGGTCCAAGTGACCTATCTGGGCTACCCGGCCACCACGGGTTGTCCCTTTATGGATTTCCGCCTGGTGGATTCTTTCACCGATCCAGAGGGAGCCGACGCCTTTGCCACGGAGCGGTTGGTCCGTCTTCCCGTTCCTTTTCTCTGCTATGCCCCCTTTCCGAATGCGCCAGAACCCGCAGCCCTTCCGGCCCTGTCCAATGGGTATGTCACCTTCGGCTCGTTCAACAATGCGACGAAACTCTCCGATGACACGCTCGACCTCTGGTGCCGCGCCCTCGATAGCACCGCTGGTTCAAGAATGTTCGTCAAAGCCGCTTGTTTTTCAGACGCTTTGGCTTGTGAGCAGCTGCGGAAAAGATTTGCCTTGCGTGGAATCGATCCAGGACGAATCGAGTGCTCCGGGATGATCACCGGCATGCGCGATCACCTCAACGCCTACGGGAAGGTGGACATTGCCCTGGACACCTTCCCCTACAACGGCACGACGACCACCTGTGAGGCCCTCTGGATGGGTGTCCCGGTAATTTCGCAGGTAGGGAATCTGCATGCAGCCAGGGTGGGGCTTTCCCTCCTGACCGCGGTGGGACTGGGCGGGCTCGCCACAACCTGCGCCGAGGACTTCGCCGCCCTGGCATCGGCATTCTCAGAGGATGTGCACCAGCTTGCGAACCTGCGCAGCCGCCTGAGGACGGTCGTGGCCCATTCCCCGCTATGCGATCAGAGACGGTTCACTCAAGCCCTCGAGGAAGCCTTTCGGCATGTGCTGCGGCCTGGTCCATGACCCGCTTCCGCCCCATCTCGGCGTGATCGCTGCCGAACTGCAAACCACCGTCAATGCACCGGTCAACGCCAGCCTGGACACCCTCGCCCTGGGCCAGTACCTGCGACCCACGCGCCACCACCTTCCCGTGCAGCGGTTCGTGCCCCCGGACGAGTTCGCCGCCCTCGGCCTGAAGGCTAAGGCCTTCGGCTTCACCTGCGTCTACGCCGGGCCCCTGGTGCGCTCCAGCTTCAAGGCCCAGGAAGCGGCGGACTTCGAAGGCATCAGCATCGCCTGACCGAGGCTCACGCTCCCTGGGTTGGCCCACACCACCCGGGCGGCCCTTCCTTGATCCGGAGCACCTAAAATGGGGTCATGTCCGATCTCACTCTCGCCTTCGGTCTTACCCTGTTCGCCGGCCTCTCCACCGGCATCGGCAGCGCCATTGCCTTCTTCGCTCGCCACACCAGCACCCGCTTCCTTTCGGTGAGCCTGGGATTCTCCGCCGGCGTCATGCTCTACGTCAGTTTCATGGAGATCCTGCCCAAGGCCCAGGGCTCCCTTTCTATTCTCTATGGACCGCGGGGCGGGGCCTGGGTGACCACACTGGCTTTCTTCTCTGGGATTGCCCTGATCGCCCTCATTGACCAACTCGTGCCCAGGGCCGGGAATCCCCATGAAGCGCATCGGATCGAAGAGCTGCATGAAGATCCCGCCGGACGGCCGGCCCTTGCCCGCACGGGCCTGTTCATGGCCGTGGCCATCGCCATCCACAATTTCCCCGAGGGAATCGCGACCTTCATGGCCACCATGCAGGAACCCAGGCTCGGCCTGCCCATCGCGGCCGCCATCGCAATCCACAACATCCCGGAAGGCATCGCCGTCAGCGTGCCGATCTACTTTGCCACCGGAAGCCGGAGGAAAGCCCTCGGATACTCCTTCCTCTCGGGGCTGGCTGAGCCAGCGGGCGCTGTACTTGGCTATTTTCTGTTGCACAGCCTGGTCAGCGATGCCTTGTTCGGCCTAGTCTTCGCAGGGGTGGCCGGAATCATGGTGTTCATCAGTTTGGACGAGCTGCTGCCCACGGCCGAAAAGTACGGCAAGCACCACCATTGCATCGGCGGCCTGGTGGCCGGCATGGCGGTGATGGCGCTTAGCCTGCTGCTTCTCCTCTAGTCCGGCTCTGTTCGAGGCCGCGATCGCGTCTTTGGCTTGGCTCCCCTGCAGGTTCAATGGCCGATCAGCGTCCGAACCACCGGGGGCCAGGAGGGGTGGTGGAAGATTACCGACATCACCAGGTGCGCAACCATCATGGCGGGCAGGCCGATGAGATAGACCGGATGGACGCGTCGGCGGGTCCAGAGGTCGTACAGCATGGCCAGGAGGATCAGCCCATAGCCCCCGGCAAAGAGGGCGAGGGGAAAGCCGATGAGCCCAGAACCGAACTGTTTCATCAGGATCCGCCCCAGGGACCGGCCGAAGCCGGCACCCAGCAGCTCGACCGTCGCGAGGACCATCAGCCGCTTGTGCGCGGAGGGGTTCTTGCGGAGGAACAGGGCCAGGACCACGCAGGTGCCAAAGATCACCATGCCCATGATCTGCACGATCAGGAAGGCGATGCGCTCGCCATGCCCGGCCTCAAAGCGCTCGCGATGCACCGCCAGAGCGGTGGCTATCCCCAGGTAGACCATGACCACGGCCAGGGCCGCTCCGATGGTGCCCAGCTTCTTGTGTAGGTCTGTCCGATGCGCTCGGATCAGAAGCGTCTGGGTGGTGAGCAGGGCCAGCCACCCCGTAAACGCGGCGGCATGGACATGGAGGATGAGGGCCGGCGGCGGCAGTCGGCCCTGGAGCCGCTCCACCAGCCCCGGGCCGAAGCCGATGATGACCACAGCCCAGGCGACCACGGCGAAGCCGAGGTAGAACAGCCGGTCAAATCGGTGCTGGACGGCAAACGCCGAAGGCTGGTTCCCTGGCAGCATGGATCCCTTGGCAGAATGATGGTACTTGTTTAAACAGCGTGATGACCGACTCTAGCAAGGTCCTGGTGGCACCTCAATGACACCTAGGGGGTTGTCGCCTAGTGGCGGGTCAGCCGCGTCGAGGTTCCACCGCGATCGCCGTGGGCTCCGCCGGGCATGCAAACACGCAGAGCCCGCAGCCGGTGCAGACGTCGGCATCCACCAAGGGGTGGCCGATGACCTCGCCCTCGGCGGGGGGCGCGATGCGGATGGCCTCCTCGGGGTAGGGGCAGCGGTCCACGCAGATGCGGCAGGCGCGGGCCTCACGCTCCAGGGTGCCCCAGGTGACGCACTGGCCGGGCTTCACGCGGGCGGTGCCCATCCGGACTGCCCTCGGGCCATCGAGCTCGGTGCCATCGGCCATCTTGAGGGTTGGCCAGACCAGTGCGCCGTCGTCGCAGGCGGGGATGCAGGGCAGCGTGGTGCAGAGGAAGCAGGGGACGCTGCGGGGATCGAGGTAGGGCGTCTTCAGTGCCAGCCCCGCCGAGGGCGCCGCCAGCAGGATGGCGTTCTCGGGGCAGGCCCGCATGCAGCGGTCGCAGCGGGTGCACTTGGTCAGGAACTCGAACTCGTCCAGGGCCCCGGGTGGCCGCAGCAGCTTGGGTCCCAGCCCCGTCACCGCATCCTCCACACGGTTGGCCACGAAGCCCGCGAACAGGGTGCCCAGGGACTTGAAGAAGTCCCCTCGCTCCTGGGGTTCGTCCAGCTTCTTGGCCACGGGGCGTCCTACATCAAACCCAGCACGCGCATGGTGGGCCGCAGCACCCCCCAGAGCACGGGATCGAAGCCCAGGGTGAGGACTGCGGCCTTCCTGTCGCTCGTCAGGTCCATGTGGGCCAGGAGCTCGGGGCTGATCGCCACATCGCGGGAGCTGGGCGCGGCATCCACCCACTTCACGCCAGCGGGGGCCTCCTTCTTGGCCAGGGACTGCCCATCCAGGGCACGCACCTGCAGGACCAGCAGGTCGCCGTGGAAGGAGGGCACCCGGATCTCGATGAGCCGCCCCTTTCCCACGGTGGGCGCCACAGGCACCACCTCGAAAGCCTGGCGGTAGCCCAGCTTCTTCAGGTCGGGGTCCTCGCCGTTGAGCACGGCCAGAGTCTGTTCCACGAGGCCCTCCAGGCCCCGGTCCCCCATCCAGGCCACGGAGCGCAGGTGGGTGCCGCCCACCTCGCCCAAGCCTTCGAGCAGGCTGGGCAGGAGGGCCAGGACCTGCTCAACGGCTGGGCGGCCGCGCAGGGACTTGGCGCCCTGGGGCCAGGGCCCGGCCAGGGGCATAGGATCGAGGCGCGCCTCGGGCTCGGCCCGCAGGTCCAGGATGCGGCCCGGGAAACCCTCGAGCAGCTCGAAGTCGGGCGTGTCTGCCAGGAGGACAGTGTCGAGCCCCTCCAGGAGCAGCTTGCTTGGCGCGAAGACCACCAAGTCCCCGATCTCCTCCTCCACGGTGAGGGCGCCGATGGAGAGCGGCACCACGGAAGCCTCGCGGGCCTCGAGGGCGTTGACGAGCTCGCGCCCCAGGAGCGTCTGGGCGCCGATGACGGCAAGTTTCAGCATGGAATACCTTTCGGGCTCAGACACGGACGGCGGCTTCGTCCGCCGGGACATGGTCCTTCAGGGCCCCAGCCACGGGACCGGCCAGGAACTGGCGCACCTGGTCGCCGGCGCGGCCCGTGAACCGGGCGGCATCCAGGAGGGCGGCCAGCTCGGCCTCGTTCATGGCCCAGGCGGGATCCGCCGCCAGCAGGGCGAGCAGCTCGTTGGGACGCCCCTCCTGCTTGATGCGGCGACCGGCCTCCAGGGAGGCCACACGGAAGGCCTCGTGGAGGTCCTGCCGGTCCCCGCCGCGCTTCACGCCCTCCATGAGCATCACCTCGGCGGCCATGAAGGGCAGCTCGCTCATGAGGCGGGCCTCGATCATCCGGGGGTTAACCACCAGGCCCGAGGCCACGTTCTTGAGCAGCACCAGGATGGCGTCCACCGCCAGCAGGCCCTGGCTTATGGTGAGGCGGCGGTGGGCCGAGTCATCCAGCGTGCGCTCCATCCACTGGGTGGCCGTGGTCTGGTAGCTGCTGGGCATGAGCCCCAGGACGAAGCGGGCCAGGCTGTTGATGCGCTCGCTGCGCATGGGGTTGCGCTTGTAGGGCATGGCCGACGAGCCGATCTGCTTGGTCTCGAAGGGCTCTTCGACTTCCTTGAGATGCTGGAGCAGCCGCAGGTCGCAGGCGAACTTCGAGGCCGAGGCCGCGATGCCGCAGAGCACCTGCCCGACGCGGTCCTCCAGCTTGCGTGTGGCGGTCTGGCCGCAGACGGGGATGGCGGGAAAGCCCACCTTGGCGCAGAAGCGCCGCTCCAACTCCTCCACCTTCGCGCCATCGCCGTTGAACAACTCCAGGAAGGTGGCCTGGGTGCCGGTCACGCCCTTCACACCGCGGACCGGGGTGGTGGCGATGACGTGGTCCAGGTCCTCCAGGTCGAGGAGCAGGTCCTGCAGCCACAGGCTGGCGCGCTTGCCCACGGTGGTGGGCTGGGCCGGCTGGAAGTGGGTGAAGCCCAGGGTGGGCTGGTCCTGCCACTGGGCCGCGAAGGCCGCCAGGGCGGCGATGACGTCCTGCAGGCGGCGGCGCAGCAGCTGCAGCGCCTCCTGGGTAATTAGAAGGTCGCCGTTGTCTGTGACGAAGCAGCTGGTGGCTCCCAGGTGGATGATGGGCCGCGCGCCCGGCGCCTGCTCGCCCCAGGCGTGGATGGCGGCCATCACGTCGTGGCGCAGGGCGGCCTCGTGGCGTGCGATGGCGTCGAAGTCCACGTCATCCTGGCTGGCCTTCAGCTCGGCGATCTGCGCGGCCGTCACGGGCAGGCCCAGCTCGGATTCGGATTCCGCCAGCGCGATCCAGAGCCGGCGCCACACCCGCTGACGGTACAGCGGCGACAGCAGGCGCACCATGGCCTTGCTGGCGTAGCGGCTGGCCAGGGGATGTTCGAAACGCTCCAGTTCGGGACCATCGTGGGGCGGCAGGAAGGGCATGAGAACTCCGGCCCTCCAGTGTCTCACACGCCGCCGACCTGTGATCCCGCTCACGAACAGCGCGCCCCGCGAAGCCGCCCAGCCGCTAGGATAGGGGCATCACCCGGGAGCCCCCGCCATGTATGAAGTGATCCGAACCTCCGACCCCGCTGTGTTCCAGGCCCTGGAGCTGGAAGTCCAGCGCCAGCGGCACCACCTGGAACTCATCGCCTCGGAGAACTACGCCTCCCGCGCCGTCATGCAGACCATGGGCTCCCACTTCACGAACAAGTACGCAGAAGGCTATCCCGGCAAGCGCTACTACGGCGGCTGCAGCCAGGTGGACATCATCGAGAACCTGGCCCGGGATCGCGCCAAGCAGATCTTCGGCGCCGAGCACGCTAATGTGCAGCCCCACAGCGGGGCCCAGGCCAACATGGCCGTCTACCTGGCCGCCCTGAAGCCCGGCGACACGGTCATGGGCCTCGACCTGGCCCACGGCGGCCACCTAACTCACGGCCACCCCCTGAACAGCTCCGGCATCCTCTACAAGTTCGTGCCATACCACGTGCGCCAGGAAGACGAGCGGGTAGACATGGATGAGGTGCGCGCCCTGGCCCTGCAGCACCGCCCCAAGATGATCGTGGTGGGCGCCTCCGCCTACAGCCGCACCTGGGACTTCAAACGCTTCCGCGAGATCTGCGATGAGGTCGGCGCCCTGCTCATGGTGGACATGGCCCACATTGCGGGACTGGTGGCCACCGGGCACCACCCGAACCCCGTGCCGCACGCTGATTATGTAACCACCACCACCCACAAGACCATGCGGGGCCCCCGTGGTGGTCTCATTCTCTGCAAGTCCCAATATGCCAAGGACATCGACCGGGCTGTCTTCCCTGGCGTCCAGGGTGGTCCCCTCATGCACATCATCGCCGCCAAGGCGGTGGCCTTCCACGAGATGCAGCAGGCCGACTTCAAGGCCTACAGCGGCCAGGTGATCCGCAATGCCCACGCCCTGGCCAAAGGCCTGCAGGAGCGCGGCTGGCGCATCGTCAGCGGCGGCACGGACAACCACCTCTTCCTGGTTGACCTGCGCGACCACGGCCTGCTGGGCAACGAGGCAGAGGACTGCCTCCACCGCGCCGGCATGACCACGAACAAGAATGGCATTCCTTTTGACCCGAACCCCCCCCTCAAGCCCTCAGGTATCCGCCTTGGCAGTCCCGCCCTCACCACCCGCGGCATGAAGGAGGAGGAGATGGACCAGATCGCCCGCTTCTTCGACCTCACCCTGCGTCACCGTGCGGATGACAGCACCTTCGCCCGGGTCCGCCAGGAGGTCTTCCACCTGACCGACCAGTTCCCGATACCCGAATAGCCCACTTCGACCTCACGCCACCGCCAAAACGCCTCGCGTTTTGGCGGTATGTTTTTCAGGGGGCGCGATGATCGAGGCCGACGGGTTGTTTATCTACGGGACGCTGCGTGAGGGCGGCTCGAACCATGCCTGGCTGCAGCGCACCCATCCGGAGGGTCTCACGGGAGCTTGGGTGGCGGGGCGGTTGTTCCACCTGCCGGCGGGCTACCCGGCCCTCGTCCCCGGGACGGACCCCAAGGCGGCGCCCCCGGGCCCAGGCTGGGTCCGGGGCGACTTCGTGGGCTACGAGGACGCGGGCGAGCTTGACTCCGCCCTGGCGGACCTGGACCCCCTGGAGGGCGTGGAGGAGGGGCTCTTCGCCCGGGAGGTCCGGCCCGTGGTCCTGGAGGGCGGCCTCCGGTACCACGCCTGGGTCTACCTGTTCCATGTGGAACGCCTGCCCCGGCTGGAGCGGGAGGCCCTGGAAATCCTCGACGGCGACTGGGCGCCCTACCTCTAATGCTAAAACGGCGAGGACTCGTCCGCGCCGTTTTAGCAAATGACGAAAAAACCGCCGGCTACAACAACTTAGGCTGCTCCCCGCCCTCGTCGGGGCCCGGGTGGGCCAGCTCGGCCTCGGTCAGGTCGTCCTCTTCGTCCAGGGCCATGGCACTGGCGTCGATCTTGGCCAGGCCGACCACGCGGTCTTCGGCGCTTGCCAGCTTGAGGAGGCCAACGCCCTGGGCATTGCGGCCGGTCTTGCGGACCTCATCGATGAGGAAGCGGATGACCATGCCTTCCTGGCTGATGAGGAGGCACCCTTCCCCGGGCTTGACCAGCTTGAAGCCCACCACCTGGCCGTTGCGGACGCCGGCGCGGATGTTGATGACGCCCGTGCCACCCCGGCCCTGGAGCCGGTAGTCCTGGAGCAGGCTGCGCTTGCCGTAGCCCTTTTCGCAGACCGTCAGCAGCATGCCGTGGTCTTCGGTGCTCTCGTCGGGCTCCACGCCTTCCGGCAGGTCCGGCAGGGGATCGGCCACTTCCATGTCCACGATGTGGTCCTTGGCAGCCAGTTTCATCCCGCGGACACCGGTGGTGGCGCGCCCCGTGGCGCGGACATCCTCTTCGGGGAAGCGGATGGCCTTGCCCTGGGCCGTGGCCAGGACGATCTGCTGGGCGCCCGTGGATCGGCGCACAGTCACCAGGCGGTTGTCGTCATCGATATTCAGGGCGATGAGGCCGTTGGCGCGGATGTTGGCGTAGGCGGCCAGACTGGACTTCTTCACCGTGCCGTCGCTGGTGGCGAAAACCAGGTATTCGCCCTCGGGGAAGTCCCGGAGGGCCATGAGGGTCACGACATTCTCCCCGTCCTTCAGGGAAATGAGGTTGCGGATGTGCTTGCCCCGGGTGGAGGCGGCGGCCTCGGGCAGGTCGTAGACCTTGAGGGCATAGACAATGCCCTTGTCGGTGAAGGCCATGAGGGTGTCGTGGGCCTTGGTCATGAAGAGCTGTTCGACGAAGTCCTCGTCCTTGGTCTTCATGCCCACCTTGCCCCTGCCCCCCCGCCGCTGGCGGCGGTAGGCGTTGAGGTCGGTGCGCTTGATGTAGCCCGCCTTGGACATGGTGACCACCATGGGGTCGTCGGGTACCACGTCCTCCATGCGGATCTCTCCGGAATACCCGGTGATTTCCGTGCGACGGTCGTTGCCGAACTGCTCGGCCACCTGCTGGAGCTCCTCCTTGATCACCTTCAGGAGCAGGCCCTCGTCGGCCAGGATGGCCTTGAGCCTGGCGATGGTCTTCTCGAGCTCAGCCAGCTCGTCGAGGATCTTCTCCCGCTCCAGACCGGTGAGGCGCTGGAGGCGCATGTCCAGGATGGCCTGGGCCTGCACGGCCGACAGACAGAGGGTGGGGTCCTTCTTCAGGGCCGCGGCGGTGGCGAAGGCGCCCGCCATGAGGCCGGCCTTGGCTTCTTCGGGGCTCTTGGCGGCACGGATGAGCTTGATGACCGCGTCCAGGTGATCCAGGGCGATCTTGAGGCCCATGAGGACATGGTGGCGCTCCTCGGCCTTCCGGAGCTGGAATAAGGTGCGGCGGGTGACCACCTCGCGACGGAAGCCGATGAACTCTTGCAGGATCTCGCGCAGGGTGCAGACCCGGGGCTGACCATTCACGATGGCCAGCATGGTGATGGGGAAGCTGTTCTGGAGCTGGGTCTGCTGGTAGAGCTGGTTCAGGACGATGTCGCTGGGCTCGTTCTTCTTCAGCTCGACGACCAGGCGGATGCCTTCCCGATCAGACTCGTCTCGCAGGTCGCTGATGCCGTCGATCTTCTTGTCGCGGACCAGCTCGGCGATCTTCTCGATTAGGGTGGACTTGTTCACCTGGTAGGGCAACTCGGTGAACACCAGCTGCTCCCGGTCTCCGGCCCGCCGGATCTGCTCCACGTGGGACTTGGCCCGGACGACGCAACGCCCGCGGCCGGTGCGGTAGGCATCCAGCACGCCCTCCGTCCCCAGCATCATGCCGCCGCCCGGGAAGTCTGGGCCCTTGATGTGGGCCATCAAGCCGTCCAGGCCCAGGGCCGGGTTGTCGATGAGGTCCACCAGGGCGTTGCAGCACTCCCGGAGGTTGTGGGGGGGGATGCTGGTGGCCATGCCCACGGCGATGCCCTGTGAGCCGTTCACCAGGAGGTTGGGGAACCGGGAGGGGAGGACGAGGGGCTCCTCCATGCTGCCGTCATAGTTGGGCCCGAAATCCACCGTGTCCTGGTCGATGTCGCCCATCAGCTCCGCCGCGAGGCGGGAGAGGCGGGCTTCGGTGTAGCGCATGGCCGCCGCTGAATCGCCGTCGATGGAGCCAAAGTTGCCCTGGCCATCCACCAGAACGTGGCGCATGGAGAAGGGCTGCGCCATGCGGACAAGGGTGTCGTAGATGGCCGAGTCTCCGTGGGGGTGGTATTTACCCATCACGTCGCCGACGGTGCGAGCGGACTTCTTGTAGGCCCGGTTCCAGTCGTTCCCGGCCTCCTTCATGGCGAAGAGCACGCGCCGGTGCACAGGCTTCAGGCCATCACGGACGTCGGGCAGGGCCCGGCCCACGATGACGCTCATGGCGTAGTCCAGGTAGGACTTCCGCATTTCCTTTTCGATTTCCAGCGGCTCGATTCGGTTCTGGTTCATGTGTCCTTCGGTGTTCTACGTGGAACGCTGCTCGACATGCCTGAAAAACAGCGGCTTAGATGTCGATGTTCTCCGCCAGGAGGGCGTTGGTCTCGATGAAGCGGCGCCGGGGTTCCACGGCATCGCCCATGAGGATGGTGAAGATCTCATCCGCCTCGACGGCGTCGTCCACCCGGACTTGCAGCAGGGTGCGGCGCTCTGGATCCATGGTGGTCTCCCAGAGTTGCTCGGGGTTCATCTCGCCTAGGCCCTTGTAGCGCTGGATGCCCAGGCCGCGCTTGCCCTCCTCCAGGACCATGGCCAGCATGGCCTCCGGATCCGAGAAGACCTGCTCCTTGCCCAGCTTGGTGGGGCCCTCCTCGGCCTCGTCCTCCTTCTCCTTGGCGGGCTCCTTGATGTCCTTCAGGCGGCGCAGCCGGAGCTCGCCCCCGTGGAAGGCGGCCAGCTCGACCTGGAGGGCGGCCAGGCGGCGGAACTCACCCCAGTGGGCCACCTGGTTGTCGATCCAGAGGGTGATGGGGCGGCTTAGGTGCATGCGCACCACCCGGAGTCGGTAGCTGGTGGGGATGGTGATGGCGGGATCCTCGCCCTCGGCCGGCAGCTCGACGGCCTCTGTGGTCTCGATCTCGCAGGTGCCGAGCTTCTGTTTGGTGATGGCGGCGGAGAGCTGCTCGAGGGCCTCCCGATTGGCGAACCGGTCCACTTCCAGCAGGCCCTCGGCCAGGAGAGCGTCCACAATGGGCCGCGCATAGCCGCGGCGGTTGAGCTTGCCGTAGAGCTGTTGCACCTCGCCCCACTTCTTCATCTCGCGGACCAGGACGGCGCCCTTGTGCTCACTGCCGTCCGGCAGGGTGAGGCTCCAGCCGTCCAGGGCCTTCTGGAACAGGAACTCCTCGAGGGCCCGCTCGTCCTTGAGGTACTTCTCTGTCTTGCCCTTCTTCACCTTGTACAGGGGCGGCTGGGCGATGTAGAGGTGGCCGCGCTCCACCAGCTCGGGCATCTGCCGGTAGAAAAAGGTCAGCAGGAGCGTGCGGATGTGGGAGCCGTCCACGTCAGCGTCGGTCATGAGCACGACCTTGTGGTACCGGAGGTTCTCGACCTTGAACTCCTCCTTGCCGATCCCCGTGCCCAGGGCCTGGATCAGCACCCGCAGCTCGTTGTGGCCCAGGATCTTGTCGAACCGGGCCTTCTCCACGTTCAGGACCTTGCCCTTGAGGGGCAGGATGGCCTGGGTGGCCCTGTGGCGGCCCTGCTTGGCGCTGCCGCCGGCGGAGTCGCCCTCCACCAGGAAGATCTCGCTGAGGGCGGGGTCCTTTTCCTGGCAGTCCGCCAGCTTGCCGGGCAGGCCGCCGCCGTCCAGGGCGCCCTTGCGGCGGGTCAGCTCACGAGCCTTGCGGGCCGCCTCGCGGGCCCGAGCGGCCTCGATGGCCTTCTCCAGGATGGCCTTCGCCTCCCGGGGGTTCTCCTCGAAGAAGCTGGAAAGCTTCTCGTAGACGATGGTCTGGACGATGCCCTTGACCTCGCTGGAGACCAGGCGATCCTTGGTCTGGCTGGAAAACTTGGGATCAGGGACCTTGGCGCTGACAACTGCCGTGAGGCCCTCGCGCACGTCCTCGCCCGAGAGGCTCACCTTGGCGCTCTTCAGCAGGTTGTTTTTCTCCGCATAGGCGTTGATGACCCGGGTCATGGCGGCCCGAAAGCCCTCCAGGTGGGCGCCGCCGTCCCGGTTGCGGATGTTGTTCGTGAAGCAGTACAGGGTCTCCTGGTAGGAGTCGTTCCACTGGAGCGCCACCTCCACGGTGGTGTCCTGCTTCTCGTCCTTGATAAAGATCGGGGGCTTGTGGAGGACAACCTTGTTGCGGTTCAGGTGCTCCACGAAGGCGCTGATGCCGCCGGCATTGACGAAGTCATGGGTGTCCCCGGTGCGCTCGTCGGTGATGCGGATGTGCACACCCTGGTTCAGGTAGCTCAGCTCGCGAAGGCGCTGGCTCAGGGTCTCAAAGCTGAACTCGAGGACGTTGTTGAAGACCTCTGGATCGGGCTGGAACTTCACCCGTGTGCCCCGCCGGGCCGTGGGGCCGACCTTCCGCAGGGGCGCGTCCGCCTTGCCCTGGGAGAAGGTCATGGCATATTCCTGGCCGTCCTTCCAGACCGTGAGCCAGAGCTTGGCGGAGAGGGCGTTCACACAGGAGACGCCCACGCCGTGGAGGCCGCCGGAGACCTTGTAGGCGTTCTTCCCGTCGGTGCTCGTGTTGTCGAACTTCCCGCCGGCATGGAGCACGGTCATGATCACTTCGGCGGCGCTGCGGCCCTCTTCCTTGTGGATGTCCACAGGGATGCCGCGGCCGTCGTCCTCCACGGTGCAACAGCCATCGCCGTGCAGGATCACGTCCACGCGCTTGCAGAAGCCCGCCAGGGCTTCATCCACAGAGTTATCCACGACCTCGTAGACCATGTGGTGCAGGCCGCTGCCGTCGTCGGTATCGCCGATGTACATGCCGGGCCGCTTGCGGACGGCCTCGAGGTCTCGCAGAACCGTGATGTTGTCGGCGGTATAGCTGTCGGTTTCCAGGGGGGTGTGCACGCGTGCGCTAAGGACTTCTTCAGACATCAAGACTCACTTGGTTGGGTGCGGTGAAATGCGGTGTTCCAGCGCGGCTCAGGCGGTGGCGCTGTTGGCAAAGCGGACGGGCATGAGGACGTAGCGGAAGCTGAAGTCCTCCAGGCTGGGGGACATGAAGACGCCCTGCCCGACCTCGTCCTTGAACTGGTAGACGACCTCTTCGCCCGGCAGCCGCTCAAGCAGCTCCGTGAGGTAGTCGATATTGAAGGCCAGCTCGAAGGGATGCTCCTCGCCCGTGAAGGGCAGCGTGGCCTGGTTGACGCCCTCGTCCGGGTGCTGGAACACGGTGCGGAGGTTCGGGAATTCGTAGAACAGGCGCACGTTTTTGTTGTAGTCATCCTTCTTCAGGCCCACGAAGCGCAGGGTCCGCAGGAAGACCTCGCGGTCCATGATCACGCGCTTGGGCAACTCCGCCGGCAGCACCTTCTCGTAGGCAGGGTAGTTCCCGGTGACAAGGCGGGTGCTGAACTTCAGCCCCGGTTGGTCGAGGAAGAGCGTGGTGCCATCCCAGCAGAGTTCGACCTCGCCCTCGTCGCCAAGAAGCGTGGGGATGAGGTCCAGGGCCCGTTTCGGCACGATGAGGCGGACCTCGTCCTTGAGTTTCGTGTCACAAGGCACCTCCGCCACCGCCAAGCGGAACCCGTCGGTGGAGACCACCCGGACGTGGTGCTTCGAGAGGTGCACCAGCACGGCCGACAAGGTGGGTTTGGTGGCATCTTTGCTGACGGCGATGGAGCCCAGCTGGATGGCGCGCTTGAAGCGGAGCACGGGAATCTTGACCACCGGCAGTTCCCGGCTTGGGGCAGGAAGCTCGGGGAAGCCTTCGCCGGGCTGGATGTTGTGCTCGGAGTTCATGCCCTTGGCGCGCAGCCAGAGGCGCCCGCCGGCATCGGGACACTCGAGGCTGAGGATGCCTTCCGGGAAGACCCGCACGGTCTCGATGAACTTCTTGCCCGGAACAGCCATGGTCCACTCGCCCTGGCCTTCGCCGGGCACGGTGGCCTCGAAGGCCAGCTCCATGTCGGTGGCCTTCAGGACCACCTCCTTGGGGTGCACATCCACGAGGATGTGCTGAAGAATCGGAAGGGTCACCCGGCGGTCTAAGGCATGCTTCAACAGACCCAGAGTTCGGTCCAGACGATCCTTGGAAACCTGTAACTGAAGATTCATGAATCACCCTTGATGATGCTGAGGACCGGGGCAACCTGTGGAAAGGCGAGTCAAAGTCCCATCTTACCGGAGTTTCACTGCCTGGGACAGGCTGTGGAAAGCCCACGGAAGCCCGTGGAAGGACGGTCCCGACGGGCCCTGGAACCCTCCAGGAACGTCACTGTGGATCCCCGTGGGTCCAAGCCTGTGTAAAAATAAATAAATATAATCAAATTAATGAATACTATTAAGAAGCGCTTGTACCATCTTGTGGAAATCAGGATCGCGCTTCATTCGATCACGGACGGAATCGATCGCGTTCATCACGGTCGAGTGATGCATGTTGAAGGCCCTTCCGATGTCCGCGAAGGGCAGGGAGGCAATCTCCCGCGCGAGATACATGGCCACCTGACGTGGCAGGAGGATGGCCTGCTGGCGGGACCGCTTCTTCATCAAGTCCACAAAGGAGACGTTGAAGGTCTCGGCGGTCATGCGGTAGATGCGATCGGGGTGCACCGGCGCCGTAGGCTCCTCCCCGCTCTGGCCCTGGAAGGCGGCATGGGCGACCTCCAGGGACGGAGGCACGCCGATGAGACTGGCCTGGAAGATCACCCGGGTGAGGAAGCCCTCCAGGTCCCGGACACTGCCTTTTGCCTTGTGGGCGATGAAGGTGAGGACATCTTCCGGAATGGGCGGAACGTGGCGGAAATCCACGTCCTCCAGCTTCTTCTTCAGGATCGCGATCCTCGTCTCGAAGTCGGGGGGCTGGATGTCCGCCGTCAGCCCCCACTTGAACCGCGTGATCAGGCGCTCGTGGCAGCCCTCAAGCCGCTGGGGGGGTTTGTCGGAGGTGATGACGATCTGCTTCCCGTGCTGCAGCAGGTGCTCAAGGATGTGGAAGATCTCCTCCTGGGTGCGCTCCATCTTCCCCAGGGTCTGCACGTCGTCCAGCAGCAGCACATCGTTCTGCTGGTACTTCTTTCGCATGGGCTCGGTGTTCTTGGCCCGGATGGCCACCGTGAGCTCGTTGAAGAAGTTGTCCACCTTGAGGTAGACCACGCGGAGCCTGGGATCACGCTCCAGCAGGCCCTTGCCGATGCCGACCATGAGGTGCGTCTTGCCGAGCCCGGCGCCACCGTAGATGAACAGGGGATTCATGCTGAGCGGTGTGGCGGCCTTGCCGAAGCTGTCCACGACGGCGCGGGCCGCCGCAAAGGCCAACTGGCTGCCGGGTCCGACGACGAAGCGGTCCAGCGTGTAGCGGTTGAAGAGGTGGGGAAAGGAGATCGAGGTCTCCACGGGGCCCGAGGTGGCCGTGCTGGCACTTTTCTTGGGGGCGACCTTCGGCTCCAGCGCCGGAGTGCCGTTGATGTGGAACTCGAGGCGCAGGTCCGCAAGGCCGCCCTGGGCCAGGGCGTCGTTGAACTCCTCGGGCAGCTGCTGCTCGATCCAGAGCTTGGCCGCCGCGCTGGGGACCTGGATCCACAGCGCGCCCTCCGAGACCTTCAGGGGTTCGCAGGGCGCGATCCACTCCTTGAAGCTGGCCTCGGGCAACTGTTTGGACAAGCCCAGTCGGATGGTGTCCCAGAGGGCTGTGGGATCGGCGGAGCGCATGGTTTCACCAGCAGGGGTGGGGCGGAGCGCGGGCACACATCGTTGACGGAGGGCGCTGCGCACGCTCCGTCCACGCCAGGCTCGCGGGGGGGAACCCAATCTAGCACCCAACGGGGGTGGCGGTGGAGCGGAAATCCCCTTGAGACCGAAGGTCCTCGCTGGTAGGCTCAAAGGTTCGTTCTCCTCTCCGGGAGGGGACTCCCGAGGTGGAACCATGAAGCGCACCTTTCAGCCCAACAACCGCCGCCGCGCCAAGACCCACGGCTTCCTGAGCCGCATGAAGACCAAGAACGGCCGCCTCGTGCTCAAGCGCCGCCGCGCCAAGGGCCGCCACGTCCTGGCGCTCTAGCCCCCGTCCGTGATCTACAGAGGCCGCTTCCGCACGGTTCGGCACAAAGACCACGCGGTGCCCACACCGCTGCCCCGGCCCTTGCTGGGGCAAGCTTCGTGGCTGGATGTGCGGGCCTGGCCCCTTCCCGCAACCGACGGTCCGTTGCTACTGGTGACCTCGCCCCGGAAGACGGGCTCTGCCGTGCAGCGCAACCGGTTCCGCCGCCAGGTGCGGATGGCCTTCCTCGGCGAGTCCGATGTCCTGCGGGGCCAACCCTGGGTGGTCTGGGTGCGCCCTGGCCGCTCTACCCCGCCGCTCGACACCATCTGCCTCAAGGACATTGAAAGCCAGCTCCGGCTGGCCCTGCATCGACTTCCCGCCCCGGGTGCCCCATGAACAACCGCAATGTCCTCCTTTTCGTGGTCGGCAGCATGATCCTGCTGGGCGGCCAGTTCTGGCTCACCTCCCGATACGCCAAGCCCGCCCCCACTGCCGAGGTCCAGCAGGCGGCGCCAGCCAAGCCCAAGCCCGTCGAGCCCCCGGCCCCACCCACCGCAGCCCCGGCGGCTCTCCCGGCCACAGGCAACCCGAAGGCCGCAGATCCCGCCGCCACCCATACGCTGGTTTCCCAGGAGCTCACGCTCACCTGGCAGGTGGCGACCGGCGCCCTCAAGCAGGTGGTCTGGAAGCAGGACGGTACGCGGTTCTTCCCGGAGACCTTCGCCGGCATCGGCGCCCTCAGGGGTGCCGGGTTCGAGACGGTGCGCCAGGAAACGGCGCCCGCGGGCACGGCCGTCATCTTCGAGAACGCCGCGGGGGAAAAGCTCAGCTACCTCGTGCCCAACCAGGGCCACAACCTGAAGGTGGAAGCGGTATCGCCGAGAAACAGCCTCTTGCACCTGATCGTGAACCCGACAAGCGATGAACCCGTGAAGCACCTCGGTCGGGTGTTCACGCTGAACGAAAAGAGCGTGGAGGCCGTGACCTGGGCCGAGATGCTGCACGACCCGTTCTTCAGCTTTCTGGGATCCAAGCGCAAGGTGCTGCCCCCCTCCTCCGATCGCTTGGGCCTCGACGCGGGTGTTGGGAAGGATGACAAACCTCAGCAAAATCACTATTTCGCAGCCCTATGGAAGCTGCCGCGTCCGGCCAGCCGGGACGCCGATGGCTACGAACTTCTGCCCAAGGATGGGCACCTGGAAGCCTCCCTGTATCTGGGCCCGAAGCAGGCCGAGCACCTGCTTGCCTTCGAAAAGCCCTTCACCCAGGTCATCGACTACGGCTTCTTCGGCGCCGTGTCCCACCTGCTCTTCTGGATCCTGAAGAAGGTCCACGCCCTGGTCGGGAACTGGGGCTGGGCCATCGTGCTCTTCACGGTGATCATCCGCCTGGCAACCTGGACCCTGAACACCAAGCAGACCATCTCCATGTTGCGGATGAAGGACTTCGAACCCCACCAGAAGGCCATCCAGGCCAAGTACGAGAAGTTCGGCAGCGACATGACCAAGAAGGCCGAGATGCAGAAGGAGCTCATGGCCCTCTACAAGAAGAACGGCCACAACCCCATGGGGGGCTGCCTGCCCATGCTGTTGCAGATGCCCATCTTCCTCGCGCTCTGGTCCATGCTCAACGCCGTGTTTGAGCTACGGCATGCGCCCTTCGTGTTCTGGATCAAGGACCTGTCCCAGGCGGAGGTCCTCTTCCGCCTGCCGGGGCTTGGGATTCCCATCGGGCTGCTGCCTCTCCTGATGGGCGCCTCCATGTTCGTGCAGCAGTACATGACGCCCGCCGTGGGTGACCCCGCACAGCGCAAGATGATGCTGGTGCTGATGCCCGCGATGATGACCTTCTTCTTCATGCAGAGCCCCGCGGGACTGGTGCTCTACTACCTTGTGTTCAACCTGATCGGCATTCTGCAGACCTGGTGGATCATGCGGTCCTATCAGCCCCAGCCCATCACCGTGTAGGAGTCCGCCATGCGGAAGAGCGGCGTCACCCTGGAGTCCGTTCCTGAGCTCATCACCCGCTGGGGCCAACAGCTCGGCCTGACGCTGGAGGCCCGATTCTCGCCCTCCGGCGACGAAGAGGCCTTCCCCAACCGCGTGGCGGTTTCCGGCCCGGACGCCTCCCACCTTGGCGCGAACCGGGGCGTGGCCCTGGACGCCCTGCAGTTCCTGGTCCATGAGGCCCAGGGTGAGCGCGAGGACCAGAAGCTGGCCTACCTGGACGTGAAGGGCGCGCGCCTGTTCCGCATGCAGGAGGTGATGGCCATGGGCCAGTTTGCCGCCGCCAAGGCGCGGGAGCTGGGCAGCCACACCCTGGGTGCCCTGAGCGCCCGCGAGCGCCGCTGGGTGCACCTGGTGGTGAGCCGCGAGGCGGGCCTGGGCACGGAAAGCGAAGGTACGGGGACCTTCAAGCCGGTGAAGGTGTTCCGGAAGTAGACTGGCCCGGTGACTCCGGCCCCTGATCCCATCTGCGCGCCCGCGACGCCCCTGCTGCCCGCGGCGGTGGCGGTGGTGCGGATCTCGGGGCCGGGCCTGCCCGCCCTGCTGGCCCCCCTCGTGGCGCTGCCACCGCCGCGGAGGGCTGCCGTGCGCACGCTGGCCTGGGATGGCTTCTGCGAGCGGGCCCTGGTGCTCTTCTTCCCGGGACCAGACAGCTACACCGGCGAAGACATCGTGGAGCTTCAGACCCACGGCAACCCCCTGCTGGTGCGGCGCCTGCTGGCCCACCTGGGCACCCTCGGCGCTCGGCTGGCTCAGCCGGGGGAGTTCACCCGGCGGGCCCTGTTGAACGGCAGGCAGGGCCTGCTGGAGGCCGAGGCCCTACGGGACCTGGTGGGGGCTGAGACCGACACCCAGCTCCGCCTGGCCCAGGCCCGGGCCGGGGCCCTGCCCGGCTGGATCACGGAGGCCCGGAGCCTGGTCGCCCCCTGGATGGCCCGGGCCGAGGCGGCCGTGGACTACGGGGAAGAGGAAGGAATATCGATGAACCAAAAGGACTTGGCTGCCGCCCTGGCGCCGCTGGCGGCCCGGTTCCACGTGGAACAGTCCCGGGCCCAGGCCTCCCTGCGCCTCCAGGATGGGCTCCGGTTGGCCCTGGTGGGGCGCCCCAACGCCGGCAAGAGCACCCTCTTCAATGCCCTGGCCGGCGAGGACCGGGCCATCGTCACGGAGATTCCGGGAACCACCCGCGACAGCCTCGAAATCCGCTGCGAATGGCGGGGCCTGCCCCTGCGGCTCTTCGACACGGCGGGACTCCGGGAATCTCTGGATCCGGTGGAGCGCCTGGGCATGGCCCGGGTGGCGCCCCTCCTGGAGGGCGCGGACCTGATCCTCCACCTGGTGCCCGCCGGCGAGGGGGCTTCGGCCCCCGTGGAAGCGGCCCTCCTCCCCTTCCGGGGCAAGGTGCTGGAGGTTCGCACCTTCGCGGACCTGGCAGAGGCCCCGGGTGTGGCCATCGCCGCCCAAAAGGGAGACCTGGATGCCCTGGAGTCTGCCCTCAAGGAACGACTGCTGGGCGGTCTGGCGCCCGACGCCTGCCTCGGGGCCCTGGCCACGGGCCGGCAGGTGGCGCTGCTGGATGACCTGACGCGGCAGCTGGACCTGCTGCTGGGACTGGATCCAGGCTGCCCGCCGGAGTTGCCGGCCTCCCTGCTGCAGGGCGCCTGGGCCCTGCTGGCCCGGCTCACGGGCGAGGACCGGGCGGAGAGCGCCCTGGACGCGCTCTTCAGCGGCTTCTGCCTCGGGAAGTAGGCCGGCCGAAGTAGACTGGGCCCAGGAGTCACGATGAAGCCCGGGTATGAAGCGGTGATCGGTCTGGAGGTCCACGTCCAACTGCGGACCCGGTCCAAGATGTTCTGCGCCTGCCGGAACCTGACCGGCGCCCCCCCCAACAGCCTCACCTGCCCAGTCTGCCTGGGCCTGCCCGGCGCCCTGCCGGTCCTGAACGCCGAGGCCGTGCACATGGCGCTGGCCCTGGGCTTGGCCGTGGGGGCGGAGATCCGGCCCCACAGCGCCTTCTACCGCAAGCAGTATTTCTATCCCGACCTGCCGAAGGGATACCAGATCACCCAGGGACCCGTGGCCCTGGTGGAGGACGGCCACCTGGACATCCCCGGCGATCCCCGGGTGCGCGGGACGGAAGGGCCCGTGCGGATCCGGATCGAGCGGGCCCACCTGGAGGAGGATGCCGGGAAGAGCCACCACGACCTGGACGGGAATGCCAGCCACGTGGACCTGAACCGGGCCGGGGTGCCCCTGCTCGAGGTCGTTGGCGCGCCGGACCTCCGCAGCGCCGCCGAGGCCTCCGACTACCTCAAGGCCCTCCACCGGCTGGTGGTGGGCCTGGGCATTTGCGACGGGAACCTGGAGGAGGGCAGCTTCCGCTGCGACGCCAACGTCAGCGTGCGGCCGGTCGGGTCGTCCACCTTCGGCACGCGCGTCGAGGTGAAGAACCTGAACTCCTTCCGCTTCGTGCGGCAGGCCCTGGAACACGAGTTCCAGCGGCAGACGAGCCTGCTCGAAGCGGGCGTCTCCGTCCAGATGGAGACCCGGGGCTGGGATGCCGCGGCGGGCGAGACCCGGGCCCAGCGGACCAAGGAGGCGGCCATGGACTACCGCTACTTTCCGGAGCCCGACCTGCCCCTACTGACCGTGGAGCCCGCCGAGATCGAGGCCGTCCGGGCCAACCTTCCCGAGCTTCCCGAGCAGCGCATCCGCCGCTGGCGCGAAAGCCATGGCCTGGGCTTGGACGAAGCCCAGGCCCTGGCCCAAAGCCCGGCCTTCGCGGCCTACTTCGAAGCGGTGGCGAGCCTGAGCGGCTCTGGACGCGGCGCCGCCGCCTGGATGCTAGGGGAGGTGAGCCGCACCCTCAACGAGCGTGGACTCGGCATCGAGGTCTTTCCGGTGACGCCGGAGACCCTGGCTGGTCTGGTTCGGCTGGTGGAGGCACGGACCCTGGGCTTCAGCGCCGCCAAGGACCTAGTCTTCCCCGCCCTGCTGGCCGGCGAACGTTCCGCCGAGGCCATTGTGGCCGCGCGGGGCCTGGCCCAGGTGAGCGACCGAGGGGCCATTGAAGGCCTCGTGGTCCAAGTGCTGAACGCGAACCCGGGCCCTGTCGAGCAGATCCGGGCCGGCAAAGAGAGCCTCAAGGGCTTCCTTGTGGGCCAGGTGCTCAAGGCGGGTCAGGGCCGGCTGGACGCAAAGCTCGTGAATGAAGTGTTGGCCGAGTTGCTGGCCAAACCCTGATCCCCGCCCCATGCTGGGCTCATGAGCCCGAAAGTGGTGGCGCAGGAGCTTCCGAGTGAGCAACGAGATCCCCTCCGCCCTTGAGGCCTGCCTTCCGGGCGTGGTGCATGTCTGCCAGGGCTGTGGCTGCTCCGTCGTGGACGCTGTGATCACGCTCGGCGAGCCCTTCCGCTGCGTGGATTGTCGGGGGCTGGTGCCGGCCCCCGAGGACGAGCTGACGCGGGCGGCCCTGGAGGACCGCGGCCCCTACGACCTGCCGGACGGGCGCCCCACCGTATGGCGGCTCATTACGGTCCTCGCCTTCGCCGTGATCGCGCTGGCCATCGTGTTCTGGAAGCGCTGACCCTATCCTGGGGGCTGGAGTCGACGATGCCCAAGCCCTGGGGACCCACCACCACCGCCATTCACGCCGGGAAGCGCTTCAACACCACCCGGGCCGTGACCACGCCCATCTTCCAGACCTCCGTGTTCCAGCTGATGGAGAACAGCGAAGGCGCCGAGTTCTCCGCCAGTGTTGAGCCGCCGACCTTCTACACGCGGTGGGGCAATCCGAACACCAGCGAAGTCGAGGCGGTGCTGGCCGAGATGGAGGGCGCCGAGCGGGCCCTGGTGACGGCCTCCGGCATGGCGGCCTTCGCGCTGGTGTTCGAGGCCTTCCTGAAGCCCGGCGACCACCTGGTGGCCCCCGCAGCCATCTACCTGGGCACGGAACAGCTCATCCGCCGCTGGGAGGCCGAGCGGGGCCTGAGGGTGACCTGGGTGCAGAGCACCCTGGACCTGGCCGAGTGGGAGGCCGCGCTCCGGCCGGAGACGAAGATGATCTGGGTGGAGACCCCCTCCAACCCCACCCTGGCCCTGACGGACTTGGCGGGCGTGGCGGCCCTAGGGAAGAAGCATGGCGTCCGCACCGTGGCCGACAACACCTTCCCCAGCCCCATCCACACCCGACCCCTGGCCTTCGGCATCGACCTCAGCGTGGCATCTGCCACCAAGTACCTGGGGGGGCACTCGGATCTGGTGGCCGGGGTGATCGCCGGGCGCGAGGCCGATATCGTGGCCTGCTGGCACTTGGCGAAGATCCTGGGGCCCACCCTGGATCCCATGGCTTCCTGGCTGCTGCATCGCGGCCTCAAGACACTGGCCTTGCGGGTGCGCCGGGCCTCCGACAACGCCCAGGCGCTGGCCCAGTGGCTGCTATGGCAGCCCCATGTGGCCCGGGTGGACTACCCAGGTCTGCCCGGCCACCCCGGGCACGAGATCGCCGTCCGGCAAATGGAAAAGGGCTATGGCGCCATGGTGGGCTTCGAACTGCGGGCGGGTCTTCTGGCCGGACAGCGGTTCTGTGAGGCCCTGGAGGTCATCACCCGGGGAGTGAGCCTGGGTGGCGTGGAGAGCCTCATCCAGCACCCGGCCAGCATGAGCCATCTGAAGACGGCCCCCGAGGTGAAGGCGCGCCTGGGCATCACGGACGGGCTGCTGCGGTTCTCCGTGGGCATCGAGGACCAGCCTGACCTCATCGCGGACCTGGAGAAGGGCTTCCAGGCGGCGGCGGTGGCGCGGTGAAGCTACACCTCAACGGCGAGCTCCGGGAGGCGCCGGACCTGAGCACCCTGGCCGACTTGGCCCGCTGGCTGGAGCTGCCCGCCTTCGGCAGCGCCATTGAGCTGAATGGTGAGGTCATCCGCCGGGCCGACCACCCCGCCACGCCCCTGAAGGAGGGGGACCGGCTGGAGGTGGTGCGGCTGGTTGGCGGGGGTTAATTCACGGAAAGATTATAGTTGATTGTTCCATTCGGGTAGGTCACGTAGGGATCCACCCGCACCCGGGCCACGTAGGTGCCAGCCGACAGGCTGGGCAGGCTGATCACGCCGTTGCCGGAGGAGGAGGCTGTCGTCAGGCGCACCAGGCCGATGCTGTCGAAGAGCTCCAACACCAGGCCTGGCCCCGAGGTGCTGAGGGTCAGCGTGCGCGCCCCGCCAATGTGGCTGAAGCGGAAGGCCTGGGCCTGGTTCCAGTCGAAGGACCACCCGGCGGCGTAGGTGGGGAAGTTGCCCGAGTCCACGAAGGGGATCGCCGGGAGCCGCCAGAGGGTGGTGCTGTTCAGGTAGAGCCCTGAGGCAGGGTCAGTACCGTTGCCCACATTCTCCAGGGCGAGCTCAGCCAGGATGGCGCTGGACGCCCCCCCTCCCGCCAGGCGACGCAGGCCCGTCAGGTAGGTGGGGTAGCAGGCCAAGGGGGTGTTGCCGTATTCGTAGCCCTGGGAGGCGGTGGTGGGGATGGTGGCGCTCCACAGGGTGCCGAGACCCGCCGGGCTGCCGTTGAAGGTGGCCACGTTCTTCCAGATGCCCCAGAGGGTGCGGGCCACGGAGCCCGCATAGAACTCGCCGCCGCCCGTGGGCGTGAAGCCCGTGTGCTGGTCCAGGCGGAAGACCGTGGGCAGGCCGCCCCCCGCGGGCACCTCGTAGGTGGCAGGATCGTTCCGGAAGGCGGCGGACAGGAAGCTGCTGAAGCCCCCCACAAAGGCGATGGCGGGTTCCGAGGCGTCCCCGGGCGCCACGAAGCCATTGTCGTTGTCCCGGCGGACGATTTGGCCGAAGGTGCCATTGGTGTAGGCGAAGCTGTCGTCAGCAAAGAGCAGCCGGGCACAGGCCTCCAGGAGGACGCTGTCGTTGTAGGCATCGGCGCCCCGGTCCGCCGCGGCGGGGCCGGCGTAGCGGACCTCGTGCTGGAAGATGGCGCGCCCGCCCAGGGCGGTGCCCTGCTTCAGGATGGCCGAGCCTCCGGTGGCCAGGGCCACGGCAGGGAAGGTGGTGCTGGTCGTGCCGGGGTTCCAGAAGGCATACAGTTCGGGCAGTTGAAGGGTCGGTTCCAGAGACCGCATGCCCAGGGCGAAGGTGGTCAGCTGGTCGGCGATGGCGAAGGCGCCGGCCTCCCCCGTGGAGTCCAGGACCCGCAGGGTAAGGTTTCCACTGCTGTTGGCCGCGCTGTCGGCGCTGGTGGCGTACCAGGTGGGGATGAGGTTGAAGGCCTCGGCGCTGGCGTAGGTGGCGGCGGGGAGGGCCTTTTTTGCGCCGCCGTAGAAGTAGAAGCCGCCGCCGGATCCGTTGCCGGGGACTTCCGTGCTGGCGTAGAGCGCCACGAAGAAGGTGATGCCCTTGGGCACCGCGAAGGTCCGAGTGCCGTCGGCCCCCAGGGTCCCGGCAGCCTCCACCCGGCCCGAGGTGCTGTTCACCACCTGGGCGTAGGCGTAGCGGGTGGGGAGGGTGGTGAGGGCCGGGCTGAAGCCGGCGCTGGAGAGCACCCGCTTCTCATACTGGCCCTGGACGGTGACAGAGATGGTGCCGGGACTGTCGCTGCTACCTCCACAGCCCACCAGGAACAGGAGGGTGGCAACCAGGGATCCGAGGCCGAGTGGGGCATGCTTCACGGGAGACTCCACGGGATGTTGGGAGGGGGAACGAAGCGTCTTTTCAAAGGTCATGCCAGGGGTACGTCTGGGGTCGGCTAGCGCCAGACCTCCCAGCGCCCCGTGGGCCAGGCCCCGGTGGCGCGGCAGTGCCAGGACCCCGGCAGAGTCAACGGCACCGGGTTGCCGCCGGCAGGGGTAGCGCTCTGGAAGCGGTGGAACTCGTCCACCAGGCCTAGGTCCAGGAAAGCCCGGGCGAGGGTGCCACCCCCCTCCACCAGGACCCGGCCCACCTCGCGGGCGGCGAGTTCGTGCAACAGATGGCGCAGACTGCATCCCCGGCCATCCGGGGGCAGGCGCAGGTCCTCCACCCCCCGCAGGGGCGCGGGGTCGCCCGTCACGGCGCGGAAGACCGGCTGGCCCGCCACGGGGCCCCACACCCTGGCCGTGGCGGGGAGCTGACCGTCCTCATCCAGCACCACCCGGGCGAAGCTGCGATGAGGGGCCGTCTTCGCAGGCCACCGGTCCGTGAGCAGGGGATCGTCCACCTCGATGGTGTGGCGGCCGACGACGATGGCCTCCGAGGTGCGTCGCAGGGTGTGGGCCAGGCGTTGGACCTCGGGCGGGGTCACCGGGGTCGCTTGCCCCGCCGGGCCCAGGGCGCCATCGGAGCCCAGGGCCAGCTTGAGGGTCACCCAGGGCAGGCCCGTACGGATCAGCTTGAAGAAGGGGGCGTGGAAGCGGGCGCAGGCTTCGCCCAGCAACCCCTCCTCCACGGCGATGCCCTGGGCTCGCAGGATGGCCAGGCCACCGCCATCGACGCGGGGGTTGGGGTCCCGGACCCCCACCACCACGCGGGCGATGCCTGCCTGGATCAGGGCCTGGGTGCAGGGTCCGGTGCGGCCGTGGTGGCAGCAGGGCTCCAGGGTGACGAAGGTCGTGGCGCGCCGCGGATCCTCGCCCCGGGCCTCGGCATCGCGGAGGGCCATGACCTCGCCGTGGGGATCCCCGGCCCGGGTGTGGACGCCGGCCCCGATAACCCGATCATCCTTCACCAGGACGCAGCCCACCGGCGGATTGGGACTCGAGAGTCCCACACCCTTGAGGCCCTCCTGCAGGGCCAAGGCCATGAAGCGGGCATCGCCCTCGAAGGTGGCCGGATCGGGCCAGGGCCCGCCCGTGGCCAGGGCCCAGGCCAGCTCGGGGGTCAGGGTGGGCTCAGACATCCAGCAGTCCGTCCACGAAGGCCTCGGCATCGAAGGGGATGAGGTCGTCCACGCCCTCGCCCACCCCCACGAAGGCGATGGGGAGCCGCAGCCGGTCCAGGATGGACACCACCACGCCGCCCTTGGCACTGCCGTCCAGCTTGGTGAGCACCAGGTCGGTGACGCCCGCCACCTGGGCGAAGGCCTCCGCCTGCACCAGGCCGTTCTGGCCCGTGGTGGCGTCCAGGACCAGGAGCACCCGGTGGGGCGCCGCCGGGATCACCTTCCGGAGGCTGCGGTGGATCTTGTCCAGCTCCTTCATGAGGTGGTCTTTGGTGTGGAGCCGCCCCGCCGTGTCGATGAGCACCCAGGGAGTGCCCTTGGCTAGGGCGCTGGTGGCTCCGTCGAAGGCAATGGCTGCGGGATCGCCACCCATCTGGTTGCGGATGACCGGCACGCCGGCCCGCTCACCCCAGCGCTCCAGTTGGTCGATGGCCGCCGCCCGGAAGGTGTCGCCCGCCACCACTAGCACGCCTTCGCCCCGGGCCTTGAGATGCGCCGCCAGCTTGCCCAGGGTGGTGGTCTTGCCCACGCCGTTGACGCCCACCAGCAGCACCACCTGGGTGCCTGAGGCGGCGAAGGGCTGGGGCGGAACCTGGCGCAGGAGCCTCAGCAGCTCGTCTTTCAGGATGGCCTTGGGATCGACGTCCCCGGCCCCTTTGAGCTCCTGGCGGAGCCGCGTCATCAGGCGCTCCACGGCTTTGACACCCAGGTCCGCCTGCAGCAGCAGGTCTTCCAGTTCCTCCAGTTGGGCCTCGTCCAGCCGCCGCAGGCCCAGCAGGCGCCCCATGGGCGCCAGCACCAGCTCCTGGGTGCGCTTCAGGCCCTTCTTGAACTGGTTGAACAGGCCACCGAGCAGACCCACGGACACCTCGCGAAGGTCCAGTCTACCGAAGCATTGACGGTTCCCCGTGGCCGGAATCCGGCTAGCCTAGGCGGCATCACAAGGAACGCCCCGGAGTCCCCATGTTGGTCCCGCCCATCCCATCCCCGGATCCCTTGTTGCTGCCCATGCCGCCCTCCGTGCTGAAGGCCTTGCTGTTGGCGACCTTCACCCTGCACCTGATGGCAGTGAACCTCGGGGTTGGTGGGAGCCTCATCGCGGCCGTGCACGCCTTGCGTGGCAAGCCGGAAGACCGCGAGCTGCTGCGGCGCATGGCCCCCGTGCTGCCTGCGGCCGTGACCTTCGCCATCACCCTGGGCGTGGCCCCCCTGCTCTTCCTGCAGCTGACCTACGGCCCCTTCTTCTACACCGCCTCCGTGCTGACGGCCATCCCCTGGGCGGGGCTCCTCGTCCTCCTGGTGGCGGGCTACGTGCTGCTGTACCGCTTCGTGGGCTCCGTGGCCTCGGATGGCGTCCGGGCCCTCACTGGCATTCTGAGCGCCCTCCTCCTGCTGTCCGTGGGCCTGATGCTGGTGAACGTCACCACGCTTTCCCTGCGCCCGGATCTGTGGGCCGCCCACGCGGCCGCCTCGCCCCACGGCCTCCGCATGAACACCGCCGACCCCACCCTCTGGCCGCGGTATCTCCACATGGTGGCCGGGATTGCGGCCGTGGCCGGGCTGCTGCTGGCGGGCTGGGGGGCCTGGCGGGAGCACGCCTATGCCCGCCGGGTCGGGCTCCTCTGGTTCATCGCCGCCACGGCCAGCCAGGGGGCCTGGGGCACCTGGCTGCTGCTGAAGCAGCCCGCCCCCGTCTTCGACCTGCTGATGAACGCCGTCTCGGCCCCCAGCCTGACCCTGTGGGTCTCCATCGCCTGTGGGGGCCTGGCCCTGTTCATGGCCATTCCCGCCAGCCAGGAAGGCTCGCCCGCCCGGGCCGTGTGGGGGCCCTTCGCCCTGGGCATGGCCTCGGTGCTCGGCATGATCCTGCTGCGGGACCAGGCCCGGGATGCCAGCCTGGCGGCCTTCGGCTTCCAGCCCGGGGCCTTGCCCCACAGGACGGACTGGCTCTCGCTGGGTGTCTTCGGACTCACCCTCGCAGCCCTGGTGCTGCTGGTGGTGGTGCTCCTGCGCTGGGCCACCCAACCGCGGGCGGCGGTGGAGGAGCAGCCATGAACCATCCCGTGTGGGACATCCCCCTCCTCGGCAGTGGCTGGATCATCGGCCTCATCAGCATCGTCCACGTTTCCATCGCCCACCTGGTCGTGGGCGCCGGCCTCTGGCTGCCGATCATGGAGGGCCGCGCCCAGCGGGCCGGGGATCTGGAGCTCCAGGCCTGGCTGCGGAGCCGGGCCAAGGCCCTGCTCTGGCTGTCCAGCATCTTTGGGGCCGCCACCGGCGTGGGCATCTGGGTGGCCATCGGCCTGGTGAACCCCACGGCCACCCAGCACCTCATCCGGGCCTTCGTCATGGGCTGGGCCATCGAGTGGCTGGTCTTCGTGGGCGAGATGGCCACCCTCATCGTGCTGGTCCGAGGCTACGACCGGCTGCGGCCCCGTCAGCGCCTAGCCGTCTACTGGCTCTATGCCCTCTGCGCCTGGCTGAGCCTCGTGGTCATCAACGGCATCATCACCTTCATGCTAAGCCCAGGGAAGGGCTGGGTCGCCAGCCACGCCATGTGGGACGGCTTCTTCAATGCCACGTACCTGCCCAGCCTGCTGCTGCGGACCTGCGTGGCCCTGGTCCTAGGCGGGCTCTGGGCCCTGGCGGCGGGGGCCACCGCTGGGTCGGCGCTGAAGCCGAGGATTCTGAAGCCCACGGCCCTCTTCGCGCTCGCAGGCGTGCTGCTGGCTGTGGCCTCGGGCTGGTATTACTTCCAGAGTTTCCCCCCGGCCGCGCGGGAGCTGGTGCTGGGCAACCTCAAGGGGGCCACCAGCCTGGCACGCGGCTTCCGCTGGGCGCTCTGGGGCCTGGGCGCCTTCCTGGTGCCGGGCCTGCTGGCGCTCTGGGCTTATTTCGCCTCCGCGTCATTCCGGCGCCCCCTGGCCCTCGTGGGCCTGCTGCTGGCGTGCTGGGGCTTCGGCGGCTTCGAGTGGATCCGCGAGGTGGCCCGCAAGCCCTTCGTCATCCGGGACGTGATGTATTCCAACGGCATCCGGGTGGAACAGGTGGCGGACTACCAAAAGGAGGGCTTCCTGCCCCGGAACGCCTGGGCCCGGACCTTCGCCGCCTCTAAGGGGGACACGGACCTGGCCCGGGGCGAGGCGCTCCTGCGGAGCCAGTGTCTGGCCTGCCACACCCGGGACGGCTACCGGGGCCTGAAGGCGCTCACGGCCAGCAACTCCGAGGGGGACAACGAGGCCTTCGTGCAGGCCCTCCGCGAGCTGGACCCGGCCCTGAATCCCTATCTCGACCGCATGCCCCCCTTCGCCGGCACCGAACAGGAGGCCGCCGAGCTGGGGAAATACCTGAGCTCGCTCAAGAGTAAGTAGTGTTCCACGTGGAACTACCGATTGGTCACGGCCTGGTAGGGAGGGGCCTGGGGCGGGATGAGGACAGGCGCTGCTGCACCCGTGGCCTGCCAGGTTCGGACCGACCAAGGCGTGTCGTCCCAGGTGGCCCGGCCGGAATAGGCCATGGCCAGGAACATCAGGATGTCCACGGGGCGATTCACGAGGTAACGCTCGGGGGCTGGCCTCAGGTTCCGTGGATCCAGGTAATGCGAGGAGGCGGTGAGGCGAAGGGTGCGTTCCGGCACCTGCACCAGGCCGAGCTGGCGCACGTCGCAGGCCAGGGACCTGGGGAGCGCAAAGGCCTCGGGAGCCCTGGCGGGACCGAAGGCCAGGGGCGGTAGCTGCAGCACCAGGGAGAAGACCTCGGTGAGCATGGTGACCCTCCGGTGAGGAATGTACCGCCGAGGGGCTGGTCACACAAGGGATGGGCTGGGTATTTATCGATGATGGCCCGGAAACCCCGACGCCCTACCTGCGAGAACGGGGTTTGGCCTTGGCTTTGGGCCTGGGGGTCGGCTTGGTCTGCTCGGGCCGCTTCCAGCCCACTAGGGCGAATTCGAAGACCTCCTCCACGTGCTTCACGGGGTGGAAGCGCAGCTGCCTGCGCAGGGCTGGATCGATCTCCTCGAGATCCTTCTGGTTGGCGTGGGGGATGAGGATGTCCTTGATGCCCACACGCAGGGCCGCCAGGGACTTCTCCTTGAGGCCGCCGATGGCCAGGGCCTCGCCCCGCAGGTCGATCTCGCCGGTCATGGCCAGCGTGTTCCGCACCGGCACGCCCTTCAGCACGGACAGCAGCACGGTGGCGATGGCGAGGCCCGCGCTGGGCCCGTCCTTGGGGATGGCGCCTTCGGGGAAGTGCACGTGGATGTCCTGCTTCTGGAAGACCTCTGGGTCGATCTGGAAGGCCTCGCCCCGGCTGCGGATGTAGCTGAGGGCCGCCTGGGCGCTCTCCTTCATGACATCGCCCAGCTGCCCCGTGAGGGTGAGCAGGCCCTTGCCGGGCATCTTCAGGGCCTCGACGAAGAGCACGTCACCGCCCACGGCGGTCCAGGCCAGACCGGTCACCACACCTACCCGGGGGGCCTTCAGGCGCTCGTCCTGCAGGAGCTTCACGGGCCCCAGCAGCTCGTGGATGCTCTTGTCATCCAGCGTGAGCTTCTTCTTCAGGGTGTTCTCGGCCACGCGGCGGGCCACCTTGCGGCAGATGGCGCCGATCTCGCGCTCTAGCTGGCGCAGGCCCGCCTCGCGGGTGTAGCCCGTGATGATGGTCTTCAGGGCGGCCTTCGGGATGGCCACCTGCTTGCGGGTGACGCCGTGCTTCTCCAGCTGCTTGGGGATCAGGTGCTGCTCAGCGATGCCCAGCTTCTCCTCCAGCGTGTAGCTGCTGAGGTAGATGATCTCCATCCGGTCCTTGAAGGCCGGGTGGATGGGCTCAAGCTCATTGGCGTTGGCCAGGAAGAGCACCTGGCTGAGGTCCAGCGGCACGTTCAGGTAGTGGTCGCGGAAGGTGTGGTTCTGCTCGGGGTCGAGCACCTCCAGCAGGGCCGCGCTGGGGTCGCCGCGCATGTCCCGGCCGATCTTGTCCACCTCGTCCAGCATGATCACGGGGTTCATGCTTTTCACCTGGTGCAGGGCCTGCACGATGCGGCCGGGCATGGCGCCGACGTAGGTGCGCCGATGGCCGCGGATCTCGCTCTCGTCGTGCACGCCGCCGAGGGAGATGCGCGAATATTTGCGGCCCAGGGCCCGGGCGATGGACTTGCCCAGGGAGGTCTTGCCCACGCCCGGGGGGCCCACGAAGCAGAGGATGGTGCCGCGCAGATCGGGCTTGAGCTTGCGCACGGCCAGGAACTCCAGCAGCCGATCCTTGATCTTGGCCAGGCCGAAGTGGTCCTCGTCCAGCACGGTCTGGGCCTGCTTGAGGTCTAGGTTGTCCTCGGTCTGCACGCCCCAGGGCAGCTCGGTCATCCACTCCAGGTAGGTGCGCGTCACGGCGGTCTCGCTGGAGTCAGGGTGCATGCGCTCCAGCTTCTTCAGGTTGCGCTCGATCTCCACCAGGGGTTCGTCGGGCACCTTCATCTTCGACAGCTTGTCGCGGAAGGCCGCGACCTCTTCGGAGAGTTCGGAGCCTTCGCCCAGCTCCTGCTGGATGGCCTTGAGCTGCTGGCGGAGGTAGTACTCCCGCTGGCTCTTGTCCATCTCGCCGCGGGCTTCCATGGTGATCTTCTGCTGCACCTCGAGGAGCTGGATCTCCCGCATGAGCAACTCGTTCACGCGTTTCAGGCGCAGGCCCGGGTGGGCGATCTCGAGTACCTCCTGGGTCTGCTGCAGCTTGAGGTCCAGGTTCGACGCCACCAGGTCCGCCAGCCGCCCCGGGTTGTCCAGGTTGCTGGCGATGACCAGCACCTCCTGGGGCAGGGTCTTGCCCAGGGCCACCGCCTTCTCCAGCGTCTGTTTCACGCTGCGGAGCAGGGCGTCCGATTCCAGGTCCGGCGTCTTCAGCTCGGGTTCCGCGAGGGGCTCGACCCGGGCCTTGAAGAGGTTCTCCGTCTCGGTGAAGTATTCCACACGGACCCGCTGCAGGCCCTGCACCAGGGCGCGGATGCGGCCATCAGGCAGCTTCAGCACGCGCATGATTAGGGCCGCCGTGCCTACTTGGTAGAGGTCCTCGGGGCGCGGGTTGTCCATCTCCGTCTGCTTCTGGGAGAGCAGCAGGATCATGCGGTTCTCCACCAGGGCCGTGTCCACGGCGCGGATGGACTTCTCGCGGCTGATGCTGAGGGGCAGGATCACATAGGGATAGACCACCACGTCCCGCAGCGGGAGGACGGGCAGTTCCTCCGGCAGCTTCGGCGTCTCGTCGGGTGGGGGGGGCAGGAGGACATCATCGGCCACGGAAAAACCTCGGACCTCAGGATACCCCTACTTTTTCCGGGACTTCATGGCGGCTACGTCCACGGTCTCGCCCGGGAAGAGGGCCTGTGGCTGCGGCGTCGGAATGCCATGGCCGGGTTTCGAGGCGCCCGCGCCTCGCCCCGTGGCGGCTTCCTTGTGCATGAGGCCCTCCAGGGCCTTCACGAAATCGGGCAGGTCCTTGAACTCGCGATACACACTTGCGAAGCGCACGTAGGCCACCTGGTCGAGCCCCTTCAGCTCATCCATGATGAGCTCGCCCAGTTCGCGGCTGCGGATCTCCCGGTCGGGTCGCTCCATGAGCCGAGCGTGGACGTCCCCCACCAGTTGCTCGATGCGATCCAGCGACACGGGGCGCTTCTGGCAGGCGGCCAGAAGGCCCTTCATGAGCTTCTGCCGCTCGAAGGGCTCGCGACGGCCGTCCTTCTTGAGGATCACCAGGGGCACCTCCTCCACCCGCTCGTAGCTGGTGAAGCGCCGGCCGCAGGAGAGGCACTCGCGGCGGCGGCGGATGGAATCGCCCTCGCGGGACTCCCGCGAGTCCACCACCTTGTCCTCGATGTGCCCGCAGAAGGGACAGTGCATGACACTCCTGGTGGCTAGACCTCGACGATCCGTGGGTCCATCACGGCTTCGCAGGTGACAGAGTTGGCCACGAAGCAGTACTTGTGGGCCTTCTCGAAGAGCTCCACCACCTTGGCCATGCTGGTGCCCCGCGTGACACGGATGCTGGGGCGCAGGTGGACCTGGGTGACGCGTGTGACCTTGTCCACGGTATCGAGGATGGCCTCCGCGTGATCCTCGTAGCCCAGCACCTCCACCTTCGCCTTGGCGCAGAGGGCCAGGAACGTCAGCATGTGGCAGGTGGCCAGGGCCGTGCCCAGCAGGTCCTCGGGGTTCCAGCGGGTGGCATCACCTGCGTATTCCGGCGCGCTGCTGACCGAGAGGGCGTGCTTGCCGGCGGTCGTGACGGTCGCATTGCGGTTGTAGGTGCCGTCGAGGGTGTTGCCGGTCCAGTGGAGCTGAAGTGGGTAGTGGTGGGCCATGGGGTCCTCCTGGAATGCCTGCGCCCAGGATGCCACAGCCTGCGTGCTAGCCTGGATTTGCCTCCGGAGCCCCATGCCCACGCCCGCCCGCATCCACGTCGCCCACGCCCTGCACGAGGTCTTCGGAGAGGGTGGTCGGGTGCCGGACATCTGGGATCGCGAACTGGGGGAGGATGCCCAGCTGGCCCAGGCCCTGCTGGGGCTCTGCCTGCGCCACTGGGGCCGCCTCCAGGCTTGGGTGAAGCCGAAGCTGAAGGATCCGGACCGCGGTGTGCCATTGGGCACGCGGGTCAGCTTGGCCATGGGGCTGGCCCAGCTGGCCTGGCTGCCGGGCGTCAGCGACCACGCCGCGGTGAACGAATCCGTGGACCTGGCCGCTACCCGCGACCTGGGCTTCCTGCCCCACAAGGGCCTCGTGAACGCCCTGCTGCGCCGGGCCGCGAAGGATCGCGCGGCGCTGGCGGCCGAGCTCGACGCCCTGCCCGCGGCCCTGGACCGCAGCCCCGCCGTGGCGCGCGCCCTGGCTGCGGCCCTCGCCCCCCATGGCGCCGAGGGAGAGCTGGAGGCCCTATGGGCCCGGCTCCAGCAGCCGCCCCGCCCCGACTTCCGCCTGCTGCAGGGAGTGGTTCCCGATGGGCTGGTCCCCGTGGCGGACCTGCCTGATTGTCTCTGTCTTGCGGATGGCGCCCCCTTCCCCCGCCCCTGGCTGGAGGCCGGAGACGGCATGGTGCAGGACCGCAGCTCCCAGGCCCTGCTGGCCTACCAGTGGGAGCGCCCCGTGAGTCGCATCCTGGACGCATGCGCGGCACCCGGCGGCAAGACCACCACCCTGGCCCGCCGCCATCCCGGCGCGGCCATCACGGCTCTGGAAGTGCACCCCAGGCGGGCGGCCCGCCTGCGCCAGACCCTCCAGCAGCGGGGGGTGGCAGCCCAGGTCATCCAGGCGGACGCCGCCGAGTGGCTGGAAGTCTGCGGCGCCACCTTCGATCTCATCCTGCTGGACGCGCCCTGCAGCGGCAGCGGTACCCTGCAGAAGCATCCGGAGTGGCCCTGGCTCAAGCACGACGACCTGCCCCGCCTCACGGGCCTCCAGCGCCGCCTGCTCACGACCGCTGCCGACCACCTGGCCCCCGGCGGGCTGCTCATCTATGCCGTGTGCTCCTGGCTGCCCGAGGAGGGCACTGCCCACCGCGACTGGCTGGCGGAGGCCCGGCCGGACCTGCGTCCGGCGAAGGTCTGGCCCTTGGACGTGGGCGCCGAGGTTGATGCGGAAGCGGGGCTCAGCGCGACCTTCCGCCCCCACCCCCTGCGCTGGGAGGGCGAGGGCTTCCAGGGTTTCGCGGTGACGAGCCCCTAGGCTGCTCGTCGGGCCTCAGCCCCTCCGGGGCGCGAGGCCCAGGGTGGCGCCCTCCAGGATCTGCACGGGTACGATGGTGTGCCGCACGGCGTCGCGGTCGATGGCACCTAGGGCGAGGGTGACGGCTTCGTGGGCAATGGCGGGGATGTCCTGGGCCACGGAGGCCAGGCCAGGGTAGAGGTCCACCAGGCCGTCGAAGCCCAGCACGGAGACCTGGGTGGGCACCGTCACGCCCAGGTCCGCCAGGGCGCCCAGGGCACCCACGGCCATCTCGTCCGTGGCGCAGAAGATGCCCGTGGGCCGGTGGCCCTGCTGCCAGGCGTCCCGCATGAGCCGGTAGCCGCCCAGCACCGAGCCCCCGCCCCGCAGGATGACGGGCGCCAGGGAGCCCCCGACGTTCTCGGCCAGGGAGGCGGTGAAGCCCGCCGCGCGGTCCACGGCCCACTGGTGCTCGTCGGCCACGGTGAGGTGCAGCAGGTCCCGGTGGCCCAGGGAGAGGAGCTTCGCCGCGGCTAGGCGCCCACCACCGATGTCGTCGGGGGCCACACAGGAGACGCCGGGGTGGTGCCCGATGAGGGCGCCCGGCACCCCGCGCCGCCACAGCGTGGCCAGGCGCTGGTCAATGTCGGCGCAGTGGAACATGAGCACGGCGTCCATGCGCCGCCGCACCGGCGTGATGTCCACCGGCAGTTCCACGAACTGGGTGGCGTGGCTCTGCATCTCATGCAGCAGGGCGCGCCAGATGACGTTGAAGTAGGGCGACAGCCGGTTCTCGCCCGCGCCCACCCAGATGCCCAGGGTGTGCTTCGTGCGCCGCGACAGCTCCCGCGCCACGGGGTCGGGTTCGTAGCCCAGCTTCTTCATGACGGCCAGCACCGTGGCCCGGGTGTCGGCGGCCACGGTGGGCTTGCCGTTGATGACGCGGCTGACGGTTCCGGTCGAAACGCCGGACTGGCGGGCGATCTCGCCGATGGTGATCTTCATGGGGGGCCGCAGGGGTTGGGTAACGGAAGGAAGAAAGCGACTCCCCATGAATACCGTTCAGTTTCCGGAGCTGTCAATGCGAGGCTGCGGCCGGGGCGACGATTTCGCGCTAGGGAAGGCAGTCCGGCGCGTGGGCCGCGCCGTACAGGCTGAGGTCGTAGTCGTGGACCAGGAACACGGGCGTGGCGCGGGTCAGGAGATCCAGATGCGCCCGGTAGTTCCGCTCGAAGCGGGCCATGAAGCGCGGGTCCTCCACGAAGTGGGGGGCGTTCTTGGCGGCGATGCCGCCCGCGAGGAAGAGCCCCCCCGTGGGCAAGAACACGGCGCAGAGGTCTGCGCAGACGCGGGCGTAGAGGTCCACGAAGAGGGCTATGGCGCGGGCGCAGGCGGGATCCGAAGCGGCCTGGGCCGAGATGGCCGCAGGCTGGTCGGGGGCCGCCAGGGCCAGGATGGCCGTCGCAGCCGGGGTCCAGGCCGCGCGCTTGGAGTCGAGCAGGAATCGGAAGAGGTGGGCGAGGCCCACGCCCGAGACCCCCATCTCCGCGCCCGGTGGGCCAGGCAGGCCCTGTTGCAGGTGTCGCCACAGGGCCAGCGAGTCCTCGTCGAAGATGGGCAGACCGATGTGGCCGCCCTCACTGGGGAAGGCCCGCGCACCCTGGGGGGTGCGCACGACAAACCCCACGCCGAGTCCGGTTCCGGCCCCCACCACAAGGGCCAGCCCCTGCGGATCCGTGGCGGGCAGGCTGCCGTCGCCATGGGCGAGGGGCGTCACTTGGCTGGGATCCTCCAGGTCGAGCTGGAGCACACCGCAGGACAGGGCCGTGAAGTCATTGACCAGCTGGACCGGCACCCCGAGGCTCCGCTCCAGGGCGTTGGCGTCGATGTCCCAGGGCGCGTTGGTCAGGTGGATGCGGCGGTCCAGCACCGGTCCCGCGCCCGAGAAGCAGGCCCGGGCGGGCCGCAGGGAGGGGTCTCCGGCAAGGAAGCGCTGGATTGGGTCCAGCAGCGAGGTCTCCTCCTGGGTGCTGAAGCGCGCCTTGCGCAGGAGGCGGTAGCGGGCGCCCTCCGGGGCCAGGAGGGCCAGGCTGAGGTTGGTGCCGCCCACGTCGGCGACCAAAACGGGATTGTCAACGCTTGCAGACACGGGACCTCACCACCACAGGACAGCAAATAGACACAGGCACGGGTATCCAGCCTAGGCGGGTACCGATGTGACTTCCATGGTCCCCGGTCCCGTAACTGGCGTCCACCGGGCGATGGCCGAAGTGGCCAAGGGCAAGCGGCGCACAATCAAGGCTTAACTCCGGAGGCCCTTCCGTGGTGCGGGTTTGGTGAACTTTGACAAAAATGTTCCCGGGACCCTGATTTACCCGCTTGACAGGCCTGTGAAGCCGGTTGACCATACCTGCGACCTTCTTGTAACCGTTTACACTCTCCCCGCATTACGACCCCCCTGCCCCTTGAACCATCACCCTAACCAGGCAGGCGCACAGGCGAGATCCGATGCGTGTAACCGGTTACAAGGATAAATCGAGCCTCCACTCGCCGGGTCCCGTTTCGCTTGCACCGCCTTCTCTGGACGCCCCACCCATGTCATTCCTGCCGGCCCACACAGGTTCCCCGACCGTGCCAGCCCCTGAGGCGAGCGGTTCCCGGACCTCCGCCGAGTGGTGGCGCGGTGCCTCGATCTACCAGATCTACCCGCGCAGCTTCCAGGACACCAACGGCGACGGCATCGGCGACCTGCCGGGCATCACGGCCCACCTGCCCTACGTGGCCGAGCTGGGCGTGGATGCCATCTGGGTGTCGCCCTTCTTCACGTCCCCCATGAAGGACTTCGGCTACGACGTGTCGAACTACCGGGACGTGGATCCCACCTTCGGCACCCTGGCGGACTTCGACCGCCTGGTGGCCGAGGCACACCGCCTGGGCCTGAAGGTGCTCATCGACCAGGTGCTGTCCCACTCCTCCGACCAGCATGCCTGGTTCAAGGAGAGCCGCACCAGCCGCACAAACCCCAAGGCTGACTGGTATGTCTGGGCCGAGGCCCGGCCGGATGGCACGCCCCCCAACAACTGGCAGTCGGTTTTCGGCGGGTCCGCCTGGTCCTGGGAGCCGCGGCGCCGCCAGTACTACCTGCACAACTTCCTGGAATCCCAGCCCGACCTCAACTTCCACCACGACCCGGTACAGGCGGAGATGCTGGAGGAGGTGCGCTTCTGGATGGAACGCGGCGTGGACGGCTTCCGCTTCGACGCCTGCAACTTCCACTTCCACGACAGGAAGCTGCGCAACAACCCCCCGGCCAAGCCCGGCAAGGTGGAGCTGACCTCGGTCCGGGAGGGCAACCCCTACGGCTGCCAGATCCACAAGTTCGACAAGAGCCGCCCCGAAAACCTGGCCTTCCTCAAGCGCCTGCGCAGCCTCCTCAACGCCTACGGCGCCATGAGTGTGGGCGAGGTGGGTGACGAGGGCGCCCTCGCCACCATGGCCGAGTACACCGCCGATGGCGACAAGCTGCACATGGCCTACGGCTTCAGCCTTTTCACGGAGGAGTTCAGCGCCGAGCGCATCCGGTCCGTGGTCCAAGAGTACGAGAAGCGCATCCGCAAGGGCGGTGGCTGGGGCTGCTGGTCCCTCTCCAACCACGACAACGTCCGGGTGGTCACCCGCTGGGGCAGGGGCATGGACGACGCCGGCCTGGCCAAGCTGCTGGTAGCGGTGCTGGGCTCCCTCAGGGGCAGCTTCTGTATCTACCAGGGCGAGGAGCTGGGTCTGCCCGAGGGCGAGGTGCCATTCGACCGCCTCATCGATCCCTACGGCATCGCGTTCTGGCCGGACTACAAGGGCCGCGATGGCTGTCGCACCCCCATGCCCTGGACCAGCGACGCGCCCCGGGGCGGCTTCTCCACCGTGGAACCATGGCTGCCCATGTCGGCGGGCCACCTGGACCGTTCCGTGGCCACCCAGACCGGCGATGCGCAGTCGGTCCTGGCCTTCTACCGCCAGTTCCTGGCCTGGCGGAAGGATCTGGACCCGCTCTGGCGCGGTGGCATCCACTTCTATCCGACGGCGGAGCCGATCTTGGCTCTCCGGCGCGACCTGGGCCCGGACCGGATCCTGGCCGTCTTCAACCTCAGTCCCGAGCCCGTCCGACACACCCTGCCGGCCACGGTGCTTTGCCTGGAGGGCCACGGCCTCGCGCCCTGCCCCTGGGAAGGCCGGGACATCCTTCTCCCCCCCTGGGGAGGGTTCTTCGGTCGCCTGGTCTGACCCCATGCGCCGACCCTCTCCGTCACCTGCCACTCACCCCGCCGCACAGCGGCATCTTCCACTGGAGGCAAGACCATGAAGTCTCTCTCCCTACTCAAGGCCGCGCTGCCCCTGGCGCTGGTCTGCGGCTCCCTCGCCGCCGACGACGTCGTTGAGATCCACGGCTACACCCGCGCCGGCGTCGGCCGTTCCTCGAATGGCGGCGAGCAGGTGTCCTTCTTCCTCGCCAACACTGGTGGCAGCCCCACCGGCGGCCCCGGCTACCGCCTCGGCAACGAGACCGACAACTACCTCGAGCTGGCCGTGGACGTGAAGGCCTACGAAAAGGGCAACACGAACTTCAAGCTCCACTTCCGCCCCGCCTTCCGCCAGTACTACCAGGTTCGTGACGCGTCGGCAGATGCGGGCGGCGATGTGGACAACAGCAAGAGCCCCAGCCCCAACCAGCAAATCTGGATCCGTGAAGCCTGGGGCGAGGCCACCGGCATCTTCGGCAACAGCGGCGTCTTCAAGGATGCCTCCCTGTGGGCCGGCCGGCGCTTCTACATGCGCCAGGACCTCCACATCCGCGACCAGTGGTACTGGAACAACAGCGGCGACGGCGTGGGCCTCGAGAACATCGACTTCGGCTCCTTCAAGATGCATTACGCCTACATCCAGCACGACACGGGCAACGTGAACAGCGACTGGAACAACGGCGCCATCCGCGGCCAGCTGAACCCCTACAGCCAGTGGGTGGGCGGCGGCGGCCATGTGATCGTGGGTTCCCATGACCTGCGCGTTTCCGACATCAAGCTCTGGACCGGCGCCTCGCTGACCCTGGGCGTGCAGTACAACGACGCGCACCCCAAGTCAGGCACCGAGAATGACGGCAACAAGAACAAGGGCACCCAGTTCAGCCTGATCCTCAACCAGGCGGGCGTGCTCGGCGGCGACAACCGCGTCTTCATCGCCAAGGGCGATGGCTCGACCTACTGGAACTGGTACAACCCCGATGTGAAGACCGAGAACACCTGGTACCACATCATGGACGTCTTCTACATCAAGCCCATGGCGAACCTCGAGATGCAGGGCACCGTCCAGTACCGCAAGCAGAACGGCAAGGGCAGCATGGCCGGCAGCACCAACACCTGGATCTCCGCCGGTGTCCGCCCCGTCTACTTCTTCACCAAGCACTTCAGCGTCGCCTAGGAAGTGGGCATGGACAAGCTGAAGTTCGACAACGAGACCGAGGATCGCAAGCTCCTTAAGAACACCATCGCGCTGCAGTGGAGCCCCCAGGCCTCCTTCTGGAGCCGCCCGGTCATCCGCATCTTCGCGACCCGCGCGGACTGGAACAAGAACGCCAACAACTGGAACAAGGTGGGCGAAGGCCAGTTCGGCAACTCCCTCCAGGGCATGACCTTCGGGGCCCAGGTGGAAGCCTGGTGGTAGTAACGCTTTGATGGAACGGCCCGTCCGTTTGGACGGGCCGTTTCCTCTCTGGTTTTGATTAGGAATCCGACGTGATGCTCCGTCCCGCGCTGACCACCGCTGCCCTGCTCTTGGCTGGGCTGGCGTGCCATGGCCCCAGCGCGGACACCAGCCGCTACCCCGTGGACACCACCACCATCGGGCCAGGGCAGCAGTTGGAGAGCGCCCCCGGCTGGCACGGGGACGCCGTGATCTACCACGTCTGGGTGAAGGCCTTTGCCGATGGCGTCTATTCGGACGGCATCGGCGACCTCCCCGGCCTCCAGGGCAAGCTGGACTACCTCCAGTCCCTGGGCGTCAACACGCTCTGGCTGTCGCCCATCTTCGAGTGCGACAACAAGGGCACCAACATGCACGGCTACGACACGACGGACTATTACGCCGTGAACGACCGCTACGGGACCAGGGCCGACCTGAAGAACCTCATCGACGCGGTGCATGCCAAGGGTATGCGGATCCTCTTCGACTTCGTGCCCAACCACACGTCTACGAAGCACCCCTGGTTCACCAACGCGGCCACCCGGGACAGCTGGTACCTCTGGAACGGGGGCCAGCCCGCCAGCTGGGGCCTCCCCTGGGGTGGCGGCTCGCCCCAGGATGTCTGGCGCTCCGGTGCCTCCGGCTACTTTTACACCTCCTTCAGCACCGACTCCCTAGCCGACCTCAACTTCTACAACCCCGCGGTGCAGGTAGAGATGCAGAAGATCCAGGCCTATTGGCTGGATCGGGGCTTCGACGGCATGCGGGTGGATGCCGTGCGCTACCTCTGCGAGACGGGCCCCGGCCAGCAGGCTGACCAGCCCGATACCCATGCGCGGCTGCGGGTCTTCCGGACCCTGCTGGACGAATACAACACCGGGGACCTGCATCCCCACCCGGGCGGCGACCCGGCGAAGCACGCCAGCAAGGTGATGATCGCCGAGGCCTGGACCAACGACGCCGCCGGCGTGGCGCCCTATTACGGCAACGGGACCAACGAGTTCCACCTGTGCCTGGACTTCAGCGCGCCCTGGGCCATTTCCAACGCCATCTCCCGGGGTGACGCCACCCAGGTGACCTCGCTCTGGGAGTTCGAGCAGAGCCACTACCCCGCGGGGTACCGGTCGGCCGTCTTCGACTCCAACCACGACAACCTCATCTCGCGCCCCGGCACCCAGTACGGCGGCAGCAAGGCCAGGATCATCCTGGCCGAGGCCCTGACCCTGCTCTCGCCAGGCACGCCCATCCTCTACTATGGCAACGAGGTCGGCATGACCGGCCAGTCCGGCACGGACCTCAACCTCCGGCAGCCCATGGACTGGGCCGCCGTCACCACCCAGACGGGTCAACCTGACTCCATCCTCAGCTGGTGCAAGTACCTCATCCAGGCCCGCAAGACCTACCCTGCCCTGCGCGGCGGCTACGCCACCCTGGCCACGGACGTGGGGCCAGCCAAAGCCCTGGCCTACCTGCGCGATGCCGGTGCCGAGCGGGTGCTGGTGGTGGCCAACCTGAGCGCAACCCCCCAGACCGTCGTGGTGAGTGGCCTCACGACTCATGGCGTGCCCTCGGGCGGCCCCGTGCAGGCCATCCTGGGCGACCTCAAGGGCGTGACCGCCCTCGCGGGTGACGCCTACACGGCGGCCAGCATCCCACCCTACGGCGTGCGGGTGCTCTACCTCGCGGGCTCGGGCTTCCAGACCACCCTTCACGGCGACCTCCCCTGACCTCTCCGGACTCCCCCATGGCCAACCTCCAGTTCAAAGCCCTGCGCAAGTCCTTCGGCGACTTGGAGATCCTCCACGGGATCGACCTCGAGATCGAGGACGGCGAGTTCATCGTGTTCGTGGGCCCCTCGGGCTGCGGCAAATCCACGCTGCTGCGCTGTATCGCGGGGCTGGAGGAGATCACCAGCGGCGAGCTGTCCATCGGCGGCCAGCCCATGAACGAGGTGCCGCCCTCCAAGCGCGGCATCGCCATGGTGTTTCAGAGCTATGCCCTCTATCCCCACATGACCGTGGCCGAGAACATGGCCTTCGGTCTGAAGCTGGCCGGACATTCGAAGACGGAGATCACGGAGGCGGTCCAGAAGGCCGCCGAGATCCTCCAGATCGAATCCCTGCTCGATCGCCGTCCCAAAGCGCTGTCGGGGGGACAGCGCCAGCGGGTGGCGATCGGCAGGG